>AMCI01004193.1_pt1 | contig 28224 bp, 24 predicted proteins | sample 419838 | NCBI WGS metagenome assembly AMCI01 (sample SAMN01090643, study PRJNA158313) | gut metagenome
CTCTTTTTTCCCACATTTTACCCAAATCTGTGGAATATTTCCCCACCTCAACGACCACAAAAGCACCTCCACTCCATCGTTTTCGTTGCCTAAAAAACAACCTATTAACACTGATTATCATGCAATTACATTAAACAGAATCTCCCATAGAGTCCTTCAACATAAATAATGGCACGCAACTTGTTCTATTTATATCGAGCGACAAGCTTACTAAAAAACAAACAATCATCAACTAAAAAAACGAGAATCGTATGAAAAAAGTATTTTTCGCCATGGCCATGGCAGTAGGATTGAGTACAACCAGCGTATTCGCCCAAGATATAAAGACAGAAGAAACAATGGAAACTACACAGGAAACCTTCTACGATGACTTCATCGAAATCGAAACGACCGACCTTCCCCAAACGGTGGTAACGGCTGTTTCAGAAGCCTTCGGAACTTGCGTGAAGGAAGCCTATGTGAGCATGACCGAAGAAGGATTAATCTACAAACTGGTACTCACCTCAGAAGAAGTGGAAGGAACCGTTGTCTATGTCAACGAAAAAGGAGAACCACTGATGTAAAGGCAAACAGATAAAACAAAAACTAAACAAGACCTCAAACAAGAACTAGACCTAGAAACAAAAAACTGCAGAAGAAAAGCAGAATAGGTAAACAAAAGGTAAAACAGAGAAAGGTAAACAAAAAAACAAGTTTTAAGTAAGTATCGCTTGCTTGATACAAGCAAAATGAAGCAACAAGCTGGATTGGCAAATCTGCCAATACCAGCTTGTTTTCGTATCACCGTATCCATACCCTTGACGCTTAAACGGTATAGCGATCCAGATAAGCCTGCAATTCCGGTTTGGCGCTGTCGGATACGGGAATATATGCCTTGCCGAACACAATCCTTCCCCGCTCCATCACTTGAATCTTGCTCTTTTGCACCAGGAACGAACGGTGTACACGGAGAAAACGGTCGGAAGGCAGTTTCTCTTCTACCGCCTTCATGCTCAGCAACGATAGGATAGGCTTCGAAGCCCCTTCCACATGAATCTTGACGTAATCCTTCAGTCCTTCCACATACAGAATCTGGTCGATGGCAATCCGCACCCACTTGTAATCACTCTTCACATAGATGCAATCCTCCTCCCGTCGGGGTTCTTCCACACGGCCATCGGCTTTCTGCTTCAGTTCGAACCAATGCACAGCCTTGTTCACGGACTGCAGAAAATCGGCATAGCTGATGGGCTTCAGCAAATAATCCAAGGCATTCACCTTGTAGCTGTCCAAAGCATATTGCCCGAAAGCTGTCGTAAAGACGATGCGCGTGTCGGGGGAAACCATCCGCGAAAACTCCAGTCCGTTCAGTCCGGGCATCTGGATGTCGAGAAACAAGACATGAACTTCCTCGAGCTGGGGCAGTCCGGCCAAGGCTTCCACTGCACTGGCATAAGATCTGACCAGGCGAAGGCAATCGGTCTTTTCGACATAACTTTTCAGCAACGCAAGCGCCAAAGGCTCGTCGTCCACCAATACACAATTCAATTTCATAGGCTGCGGGTTTTTAGCGTTAAGGAGGAAACATAAACCTGACCGTCTTCCCGAACCCCCTTGACCCATTCATAACGGCCGGGATACAGCAGTTCGAGTCGTCGGGCCACCTGCTGCAACCCCACGCCACTACCGCTGTGGTCGTTGGCCGACTTGGGATGATGGCTGTTCATGATTTCGCAACGCACGGTTCCGTCGTCGTGACCCGTAATGGACAGGTAGACAAAGCAACGGGCTCCGGGACTGATGCCATGTTTGAACGCATTCTCAATCAACGAAATGAAGAGCAGCGGAGCGACCTGCAGGGTGCTGTCGGGACCTGCCTCCAGATGCACACTCAGTTCCACCTGCTGCGACAAGCGGATGCGCATCAACGAGACATAGTTGCGGATGAAATCCAACTCCTTTTCCAGCGGTACGAAGGACTGCTGATTGTCGTACAACACATGACGGAGCAACTTGCTCAACTCCTGCACCGCCTCCTGAGCCCGGTCGCTGTCGAATGCAATCAGCGCATAGATGTTGTTCAGCGTATTGAGCAGGAAATGCGGGTTCAGCTGGTTTTTCAGGTTCTTCAGTTCGGCTTCCGTCTTTTGCTTTTCGGCCTCCATCAGTTGCTCCTCGGTCTGCCGCCAGCGCAGACTGGTGCGGATGGCTGCCCCCAGTCCGGCCACGAACACCATCATGCCCGCATCGCGCAGATAGAAAATCCAACGGGGCGGAAGGTGGTGGACCGCCTCGGGAGGCGGCGGAGTGGAAAAGCTTTCCATCAGGACATGCAGCAGTACGCTGAGGCAAACAATCACCATCCCATTGACCAGCACATACTTCCGTGTTTCATGGCGAAACAGACAGCGGGGCACCAGCCACAGATAGTTCAGATAGAAGATGAAGAAATAACAGACCGGGACACAGCTGTGAAGCAAGAACCGCATCCAATCGATATCACTGCGCCGATCCAGAAAAACCAGCGGAGAGCCAAAGATGAGCAGCCAACTGACGGCATGAATGCTCCACCCCAAAAAACGACGCTGTAAAAGAGTTTGTTTCATTCGCACAAAGATAAAAAAGATTCCATGCAAGCGTATCAAAAGCCTGAAAAAAACAATCATTCGTAGCGCAACGCCTCAATCGGGTCCAGGTCGGCCGCCTTCTTGGCGGGATACCAACCGAAAAAGATGCCCGTAACGGTACAAACCAGGAAGGAAAGCAAGACACTCCAGGGCTGGATGAAGACCGGCCAATGGGCCACTGTCTTGATGAGCAGACTGGCCCCACAACCGAACAGTACACCTATCAACCCTCCCGTGATGCTAATCAGGATGGACTCGATGAGAAACTGGCTCAGGATATCGATTCCCCGTGCACCGACCGACATACGCAGCCCTATCTCGCGTGTACGCTCGGTGACCGACACATACATAATGTTCATGATGCCGATTCCGCCTACCACCAGCGATATACCGGCAATGCAAGCCAGCAGGGTGGTCATCAGGTCGGTGGTCGTATTGAGCATGCTGCTCAGCTCCTGCTGGGTACGGATGGTGAAATCGTCGTCGTCGGCCGCCTTCAATTTGTGTTCTCGACGCAGCACAGCCGTGATTTCGTCCACCGCCTGGTCCGTCAGGTCTTCGGTCAGGGCCGAAGCAAACACCCCGCTCAGGTAGGTCTGCGAGAGCAGGCGTTTCATCACCGTGCTGTAAGGAGCCAGTACCACATCGTCCTGGTCCATCCCCATCGAGTTGTAGCCTTTCGACTTCAGTACCCCTACCACCCGGAAAGGAATCTGGTTGCAGCGGATCACCTTGCCAATCGGGTCGGACCCGTCGGGAAACAGGTTGTCGACAATCGTCTTTCCGATGACACAGACCTTGGCTGCCGTACGGATATCGTTCTCTGTAAACATCTCGCCCTGTTCCACCGTAAGCTGACGGATGGTCAGGTAATCGATGCTCACCCCACTCACCGATGACGGATAATTATTGCCGCCGGCAATGAGTTGTCCCGACGACGACACATTGGGACTGATAGCCGACAGGTAGGTACATTCCTCGCGCAGCTTCTCGTAGTTCTCCAGTTTCAAGGTCTGCATGGCCGAAGGGTCCTGCCGGACACCGCCACGCATCTCGGCACCGGGATGAATCATGATCATGTTCGAGCCCATCTCGGCAATCTGCTGCTGGATGCTTTTCTTCGATCCCTGGCCGATGGCCAGCATGGCAATGACCGATGCCACCCCGATGATGATACCCAGCATCGTGAGGAAAGCCCGAAGTTTGTTGTGGGCCAGCGCCCGCAACGCTATTTTTAAAAGATTTGTTCCGTTCATAATGTATTTCGTTGTCTAGGATTCACCGTTCATTTCGTTGGCTGTGGTTCATGGATCAATCCTCGTCGTTCTGGGGCAAGGCGGCCAGTGCTTCGGCAGCCGATTGCATCCTGGGGTTCCAGGTATCCTCCACCACATGCCCGTCGCACAGGCGGATGTTCCGGCTGCTGTACTGGGCTATTTCCGGGTTGTGAGTCACAAAGACCAGGGTACGTCCCTGGGCATGCAGTTTCTGGAACAACACCAGAATCTCGAACGAGGTACGCGTATCCAGGTTACCGGTAGCCTCATCGGCCAGGATCACGGCCGGCTGGTTGACCAAGGCACGGGCAATGGCCACGCGCTGCATCTGTCCGCCCGACATCTGGTTGGACTTGTGCTCCAGTCGGTCGGCCAGTCCCACGGCCTTCAGTGCCTCGATGGCCCGCTGCCGCCTTTCGGCAGCCGACACCGAAGCGTTGTACATCAAGGGCAGTTCCACATTTTCCACGGCTGTGGTCTTCGGCAGCAGGTTGTAGTTCTGAAACACAAAACCGATTTTCCGGTTGCGCAGCACCGCCCGCTGCGGCTTGCTCAAGGTGCGTACCGACACACCGTCGAGCAGATACTCCCCGCTGGTGGGCGTGTCCAGGCAACCCAAGGTATTCAGCAGCGTGGACTTTCCCGAACCGGAAGTCCCCATGATGGTAACAAACTCCCCTTCGCAGATGGTAAACGAGATGCCCCGCAACGCATGGACGGTTTCGCCGCCTACCTGGAAGTTCCGCTTGATGTTTTGCAGTTCGATAATCTTTTTCATGACTTTCTGCGGTTTAACGGGTTATTTATTCTTCTTCTTGTTGCTTCCCGGAGGGCCCGGCATGAAAGGACTTCTTTCGCCGGATGCCACGGCCGCTTCATCGGCCCCTTCCGGTGATTGCTGAAGGATTGCCTCGGTCACGACGACGGTCTGCTCGGCCAGGCCGCTTACGATTTCAGTCCGGGTTCCGTCGCTCATGCCCAAGCGGACCGGATGTGCCGTAAAGGTCTGGTTCTCCAAGGTCCATACCTTCGGACTCTCCGGACAATCCACGATTTTCCGGTTGCCCACCAGGTCCTGATGCGGCGTAAAGCGCAAGGCCTTGTTCGAGACCGTCAGCACATGCTCGCGAGTCGAGGTATAGATGGTTGCATTGGCCGTCAACCGGGGTTTGAGCTTCAGATCAGGATTTTCGGCCACGATGACCACTTCGTAAGTGACGACCGTGGTGCTGCTGGTCGTCGATGCACTGCTGGAACTGTTGGTACTGCCCAAGCGGACCTGCCGGACCGTTCCTTCGAACACATCGTCGGGATAAGCATCGACGGTAAAGGATACCCGGGCACCTTCCTCCACGCCGGCGATATCCGCCTCGTCCACATCGGCCACCACCTGCATCTTGGTCAGGTCGGCCGCAATGGTAAAGAGTGTCGGGGTCTCGAAGCCCGAAGCCACCGTCTGTCCTTCTTCCACATCCCGGCTGGTCACCACGCCATCGATGGGCGAAGTAATCGTGGCATACGACAGGTTACGTTCGGCCTTGGCCAAAGCCGCCTTGCTCTGTTCCCAGGCACTCCGGGCCCGCTGGAAATTGTACACCGATTCCTCGTAATCGGAGTCACTGATGAGCTGTTTTTCGTGCAGGATGCGGTTGCGGTCATAGCATTTTTTCTGGTAATCGTACTCGGCCTTGTTGCCGTCATAGGTAGCCTGAGCCGACTGGAGTTCGCTCTGCAGTGTCACCTTATCCATTTCGGCAATCAGTTGCCCCTTCTTCACCACCGCATTGTAGTCTACATAAATCTTGTCGATGATACCCGACACCTGGGTACCCACCTCCACCTCGGTCACCGGTTCGATGGTTCCCGTGGCTGTAATGGACTGGCTCACCGATCCTCGGGTCACCTTTTCGGTCGCAAAATCGACCGTACTTTGCGGTTTCTGTCCGCTGAAGGCCCAGCCTGCCGCTACCACGCAGAGCACAGCTGCCGTGGCAATCAAATAGATATTCTTCTTTTCCATGCTATAATTGAGATTGTGTTTGAACGATGGTTTACAGACTCATTTCCTGTCCGGCATAGAAATCCAGCAGGGTTTGATTCAACATAGCCAGATACTTGGCTTGGATGCGCTGTTGCTGAGCGCTGAGCAGGTTGTTCTTCTCGGTCAGCAGTTCCACGGTATTTTTCATACCCAGGTTGAACTGTTCACTGACCAGGTCATAACTGGTCTGGCAACTGGCCAGCTTGCTTTCGGCTGCCCTGTATTGCTGTTGGGCATTGTTGGCCTCCATCCACAGACTTTCGATGCTCTGGTAGAGCGCCTTCTGCTGGTTGATGGACTCCAGCAAGCTGCTGTCGTACTGCAGGCGGGCCTTCTGCAAGGTGCTTTTCCGCTGCCGGTTGTCGAAGATCGGGATACTGAGCGTCAAGCCGATGCTGTTGTTCCAGCCGTATTTCATCTGCTTACCCCAACTTTGGTTGCTGGCACTGTTGGTCATGCTCCCGGTCGATGCATTCAGGCTCAGTGTGGGCGAATACCCCCCTTTGGCCACGGCGATGTTCAGTTTGGCCTGTTCAACCCCCAGTTGGCTGCTTTGGATTTCGGGACGCAAGGCCAGGGCCTGCCGATACACCTCCTGACACGAAGGCAACGGTTGCAGCACCCGACTGTCGGTGGCTGTCGGGAGCACCAGGTCCAGGTCTTCGGCCGGTTCCAGTTCCAACAGCTGCTTCAACTGCAACCGGTAATCGCGCAAGGCATTCTCGGCCGTCACCAGCTGGTATTGGTCGTTGCCGACCTGTGCCTCGAGCTGAGCCCAATCGGCTTTCGAGAGGCAGCCTTCCTGAAAGAGCACCTTACCCCGGTCGCAAGTAGCCTGACTCACCTCCAAGGTCTGGCGGTTCACCTGTACCGACTCGGCAGCATACAAAACCTGGAAAAACAATTGTGCAATCTGCTCCTGCAAGGAATTGGCCGTCTGAGCCACCTCCAACTGAGCTATCTGTTGGCCCATTTTCTTCTGTTTGAGGGTGTTGAGCCGCTGCTTACCGTCCCACAACGTCCATTGGGCATTCAAGCCATAGCTCCCGTTATAGGTCGTTTTACTGTCGCTGCTGATGATTTCCGTACCGCTCACCGTACTGCTGTTTTCCTGATAAGGGCGGTTGGTCACGTTTTGGTTCGTGCTGAAAGACAGACTGGGAAACAAGGCTGCCCGTGCCGACTGCACATCGACCGCACTTTCCTGGCTGGCTATCCGGTGCTGCTGCAACTGAATGTTATTCTCCAATGCATAGTCGATGCAATCGTCCAACGTCCATTTCTTGACCTCCTGGGCAGAAGCGGAAACTGCGGCCAGCACTGCCCCCATCACGACTAAAGATACAATTCGTTGTCTCATCCTTTTTTACAGTTAAATTGATTTCGATACTGCAAAAGTAAAGGGACGTCCGCCAGATGACAACTCAACTAGACGAACGCCCCGTTTTTACAGACGAAACGGCGGATTCATCCGATGGAAGGTTACACGAAGGGGATACTAAGTCGAAATATGCTGAAAAGGCCCGAACTGTTGCTGCTCTACCATCCAACAACGGGGATTCATCGATTACCCCTGGCTGAACCACCACTCCAAACAGCTGCTGACTCTAAAAGGAAGGAGGCCCCCTGCAGCCATCAGCCACTGGGGACCATCCACTAAGACCGTTTTCTCTTCCGCCACCACAGGTAATACCCGGTCAAGGGAAGCGTCATTCCAATCAAGGCGGTAATGAAATACAGGATGCGGGTCACCCAACCGCCCCAGCTGCCCACATGAAGAGCATAGACCAGTCCCTTCCCTTCCGGAAAACTAAGACCGAAAAGCTCGTAAAAGGCAGTGCGGTACCAAGGAAAAGACCAGGTAAGCCCTGTCAGTGCCATCAACAGCAGAAACACAACTGCATACACACCTCCGGTCACATGCAAACCATACAGCCAACGACGGAGTCCCCGACGAACCGGTATCCGAAGGCTCTCTTTCAGATACGTGCGATTGCGTGGCCACCAGCTGAGCAGGCCGGTCAACAAGGCACCTACGAAAAGTAACGTACTGATGCCCACACATAACTTACCCCAATAGATTCCCCCATCAGCCGGCTTACTGTCTAGCAGCCAGCGATGCAGACGGAACATCGTCTGGAAGAAAGGCAGCCGCTCGTGACTGCCTTTCACTTCACCCGTATAGGGGTCAACAAACAACGTTGCATGACGGGGTTGGGAGAGTTTTGCCTCGTATGTCCGGTCGGGAGCCGTCGGCTTCACCAGACGCACCACCTTGACACCCGCAGGCAAGGTGGCTGCCACCTTTTCCTTCAGCACCTCGTCCGACAAGCGGACGAATGCCGGCTGATCCACCCGGTACAGGTGAGCAAAAACCACTTGGTTGACTTCCTGTTCGAACACCAGCATCGCTCCCGAAAAACAAGTCAGAGTAATCACCAAGCCCAAAGGAAGCGCCAACCAAGCATGGAATTTCAGACACCATTTCCTGAACAGCTTCCGACTTCGGGATTTCTTCTCTCTCATCATCTTCCAATCCATAAGTATGCGTTTGATTTAACGATTCAGAGTGGCTAATTTTCCGACCGTAGATACAGACTCGGCTTCAATGACCAATCCCCGCGTCGCCGTAGCGGTCTTCGGGTCAATCTTATAAAGAGCCGGATGCCCAACCGTAGTACTGACAGGCATGTAGATGAAACCGTTTTCGCTGAAGGGAATATTTCCCAGCGAACTGATGTCTGCGGCGTCAGGCAAACCCTGTACCACATTGAGTTGTTTGGTCTCACCCTGGTAAATGGCCAATTCCGTGGTATACTCCCCTTTCGACTGCAAACCTTGGGTATAAAGCTGCAGCAAGAAGTAATCGCCGTCTATGTGCCAACACTTGTAGAGCGGATGCCGGTTGCCCAGTTCTTCCAGATTGACATAATAGTCGGGGTCGAAGTCCGTTTCTCCGGCACGAATACGTACCACTCCCGAAGGCAACTTACCTTCCACCCGCTTCAAGTCATCCGACGATTGCGTCAGACGTCCGTAACCCGGTGAAAACACATACAAATCTCCATTATCGGCCGCCCAGATAGTCTGGTAATACTGCGAACGCATGCGTCCACTGGCAAAACCAATCTTATCGGTCGTAGCCACCACCGGAGTCTCACCGAAATCATCCCCGTTGTAAATGGCTACAAACGCCCGGTCGGGGTATTGCGTGGAAGGGATGGATCCGGCATCATACGCACTGCTGGCACTGCCTCCCGCTTCGGCAGCTACCAGGTCTGGATCGGTCACCAGCTCTGGAAAGGCCTTGACTCCATAGGTACTCATACCCATGGGTACTACCGAAGTATACAGTTTACCGTTAGCTTGCACAAAGCCCGAAAAAGAAACATACTCTCCATTTCCCAGAAAATTTTCTGCGGGATAGATCTGACTGGAAGTCGTGCCGTCGGTTGCATGGAGATAGTTGACCAGCAACCCTTTCGCCACATTTCCTTCTGCATCTTTCGTCGAAGTATCTCCGGATGATGCAGTAATGACATGCTTTCCCCACAGACCGTACGTAGTCACCCGGTTGACTGCGTACTGCAGATGTTCCTCTACTCCACCTTGGGCGTTCATCACATACGAAGCGCCCGTACCCTGTCCACCTTGATTATAAACCAACCGAAACAGATAATCCTGTTCGTAGAATATCCAGTAAGTACCGGTTTCCGTTTCCAATCCATTTCCCCTGACGCTCACGATTCCTTCGTCCAAAGAAGAAGTACGGATCAGGTAATTCACCCCATCTACCGTAGCCGCCAACACATAGGCAGAAGCCTTTTCCGTAGCATCCGGCACGGACACCGGCTCGTCGGACGAACTGCAGGCCATCATCATGTTTCCCAAGCCCAGCAAGACTATTGCATACATAAAATCCGTTCCCATTCTCTTCATTCTCTTCATTCTCTTCATGCTATTCACTCTTTTCATTGTATTCATTCCCATTGTATTCGTTGTATAAATGCTAGTTGTATTCGTTGTCTTTTTCCCAGTTGTATTCATTCTAGTGGTATTCATTGGATTATTAATAAGCATTTCATGGTTCCATCTTCATTTCCTTGCACAGACAGACTCGTCAATCCCCCAGGCGCACGCGTACCTTCCCATAAAATGCCCGTCCCGCTTTCTGCAGGCTGTAATTGTCATACAAGGCCTCATCAGTCAGATTTCGGCATTCCAGCGAAAGGTTATACCGTCCTTTCCGTAAGCTGTAGGTCAACGACACATTGTGCGAGAACTGTTCGGGGACCAGCTTTTTACTCGACGCATCTCCGATATTTTCCCAATACAGAGGAAAAGCATGCTGATAATAGCTATCGTAAGTCAACGACAACCGATTGCCTTTTCCACCCAGATTCATCCACGAAAACGTCAAGTCGAAGTTGGCAAACTGATACGGCAGGTTAGGCATGCGTGCCCCATAGGTAAGGCTCTCCTGCGATGAGCCTGCCGCCACGAAGCGTTCCTTGTCGCGGGCATCCGTTTGGCTGAACGTACCGCCCAGATTCAGCCAATGCGACCAGCTGTAACGGACAGCCAGATGATATCCTTGGGTCTCCACCCGACCATGATTCTCGTACGAACCATAATAGGTACTGCCATGCTTGCCAATGCCACGCTGAATATAATTGCGGGTGTAACGGTAGAAAAGACCTCCTTCCCAATAAACCTCGTGCTTGCCCCAACGCTTCTGATAACTGAAGTTCAAGTTGACATTGTGGCTGCTTTCCGGCTTTAGGTCCACTTTTCCCGCCTCCAAGTCTTCGTCACCGAACAACTCCTCATACGTGGGCAGTCGGAAAGCTTTTTCATAGGACAATTTCACCTGCAGATCCGGTAAGGGTAGATAGGTACTTGCCAAACCATAGCCCAGCGAACTGACCGATTTGGAAAGAGATACATAATTCCCGACCCCATCCGAATTCTGCGAAACCGGACCTTCACTGTTCTGGCGATAATATTTTCCGAATACCGACAGGTTTCCTTTTTCCGACGGCATATACCGATAGGATAATCCCGAGATACTCTTGGAGGTTTTCTTGGGTATGGTGAAATCCGAAAGAGCCGGGTTGCCGTTCACATTCGACCGGCTACTGCGCTCAAACGAACCATACACCTGACTGAAGCTAAAGCGATGCACAGGACTCAACCGGTAATGCGCCTTGAATGTAGCATTCCAGTTCTGATTCTTCAGTTCACTGTCCTGCCGCGACTGTTCGCCTAGGGTTCCCGTGTATTTCTTTTCGCCATACCAATTGTATTTATAGGAAGCCGTATCCACATTCTGGGTCAGATTGCGATTATAGTTGGCAGTGAGCGTCACGTCAAGTCCCTTCACCCCCAGATCGCGCTTGGCATATTCCAGCGAAGGCATCCACGAATGTCCTCTGCGGTGCTTGTCACCAAAGACCACTTCCTGACGTACTCCCGTCTGAATTTCCTGATACAGCTGCGAGTAGGTCAACCCCAACATCAATCGATCGGCATATTTTTGATGAACCAACCCTACCTTTGCAATCACAGCCTCATTATGGTAGGTATCATGAAAACGCTTCACCCGTTCGATGTTCTTCGTTTGCGTGACTTCACCCCCATCCTCGAGGAATTTGGTGACATACGTGTCAATCTTGTAGTCGTTCTTGGAGTAGTTTTGGAAAGCGTTGACCTCGAACGTCAGTCCGTTCTTCCAGGTACGGCCAAAATCCACCGATGATTTCTGCGTGTGGAACGACCCGTAGGAGTACGATGCATCCAGAAAGCTGCGCTGCGGCTGCTTGCGCGTTACAATGTTGATGACACCGCCCAACGCATCGGTTCCGAACTCTATCGGCACCACCCCTTTATATACTTCAATGCGTTCGGCAAAGTTCACCGGGATGTTGTTCAATCCAAACGAACTGCCTACCCCGTCCTGCGGCACCCCGTCGATGAACACCTTGACGTGCTTGCCGCTGAACCCGTCGAGCGTGAGCTGCATGTCCGAACCAACACCGCCCGACTCGCGCAGCTTCATACCTGGCAGTTTGGCCAGTGCATCGCCCAAGGTCTTGGTGGAGTTCTGCAGTTCCTTCGTATCCACCGCTACCGCATGGTAGGCCGACCGCTTCACAGTGCTCACCCCTCCGGAAAGGACGACCACTTCGTCCAATACGGTGGCCTGCTGCCGCAGCACCAAGTTCAGCTTCATCCGCTGATTGTGCTCCAGCACGACCTGCTTTTCCACCGTTTCATAACCGATGGCCGAAGCCACCAAGGTATAGGTGCCTGCCGGAGCTTTTAAGTAGTAGATACCCTGCTCGTTAGGAATACAGCCAAACGACGTTCCCTTTAAATAAAATGGGCAAAATCAATGATTTCTTTCTCTGAAGAAAGCACTTTTCCTGAAATCGAACTGGAAGACTGTGCCCTGCTCGCCAGACATACCCAAAGCATGAGCAGACAGATGATATTTTTCTGATGACTGTTCATTGTAATGTTCCTTACTGTATAATACCTATTTTTTATCTCGTTTTACCGAGTGCAAAGGTAGAGCAGAAAAGCCATGTCCGCAATCGCGATTTTTGGGTATAATATCAGTACATTCAGGCAGAATCTATCAAGCATTCCAACCTAACTACCTAATCGTGGGTATAGATTCTATCCAGACAGAAGGATGATAGAAGCAGGGCATTTTGAACGGCATAAAAAAAGCTCTGACTCGTAAAAGAGTCAGAGCTTTTCTAAGATTTGCTTTCATTATGAAGCGGTGCGTACGGGACTCGAACCCGTGACCCCATGCGTGACAGGCATGTATTCTAACCAACTGAACTAACGCACCTTCTTACTCGCTTGTGAGAGGTTGTTTTCTCGTTTGCGGTTGCAAAGGTAGTGTTTTTCTAGATATCTGCAAATCTTTCAGCGTTTTTTTTGCAGAAGAATGTCTTCAAACCATGGTTGCCCCCCTAGCTGAATCGCAAACAAGCTGCATCAGCACCACATCAGTATAGGTTCCAGCCGCCGTTCGCACCCAATCGCGTAACACGGCGCTTCGCTCATAACCTGCTGCCTCAAACAGGCGCAAGCTGGCCGTATTGTCGACGGCAACAAAAGCATACAGCTGATGCAACCCCAAACGTCCAAAAGCATGATGTTCAGCCCAGCGGAGCGTACGCAGACCAATGCCTTTCGCCCGATGAACTGCCTCAATGACGATACCCACCTCGGCCCGTCGGTTCAGCGGACTGTAGTCACAAAAGTCGAGCATACCCACCGGACCTTCTACACCGGAGACTTCAATCATCAGCCGAAGTTGGTGGTCGACGAAGAAATCGTTCTGATTTTGGGCAATATACTGTTTCAGTAGATAACGTGAGTACGGTCCGGTAGCCCGGCTTACTTCCCACAGGTCCGGATCGTTCTCAATGCGGTAAAGCAACTCCAAATCCTCAGGTTCAACGGCCCGCAAGCGCAGTTCGGCTCCGATCATAAGCCCGTGGGGTCCTCCTTTACCAAGTCAAGCTCATTCCACAAACGCTGACGAGTAGGTACACAGAACAGAGAAGCCACTGCTGCCATACCCGCACAAAAGACGCCCGTCGTATTGAGAGTCAGGTAATAAGCCGACAAGTTGAACAGCACCACCACCCACAGCAGGGACAAACGCACCTCACTCCAACGGCGATAACTGGGCAAAGCTTCAGGCAGAGGACGCTGCTTGACGTTCTGCCACAGCGAGAAGCTAAACAAACGAAGCGAGAGCGGAATCAATACCAGAGCCAGCAGGATGCCCAATGACTGGAGCACATAATCCATCGTAGCATCACCGGCATAGAAGCCTTCGACAAAGATTTCTTGTTCGTAAAGGAATACCAGGAGCAGGGAGAAGACCCAAAAACCCAGGTATTCCAGCTGCAGCACGCGCAGCAACTGACGAAGTTTTGTTTTCACGTTGATGTCTATTATTAAATGTCTATATAAATATAAGGTAATTACTTCCCCGAAAAACCGGTCAATGAATGGAAGCCAATTCCACCCGGTTGACAATGGATCGTCCCAGCGTCACCTCGTCCGTGTACTGCAGTTCGTCGCCCACCGAGATGCCACGGGCTATCACACTGAGTTTCACATCAAATCCGGAGAGCTTACGCGAGATGTAAAAATTGGTAGTGTCGCCTTCCATCGTGGGACTCAAGGCAAGAATGATTTCCTTCACACCGCCCTGACGGACCCGTTCCACCAGGCTGTCCACCTGCAAGTCGCTGGGGCCGATGCCGTCCATGGGCGAGATGACACCGCCCAGCACGTGGTACAGGCCCTGAAACTGCTGGGTAGCTTCTACCGCCATCACGTCGCGGATATTCTCGACCACGCAGACGGTCGAAGCATCGCGGGTAGGATCCGAGCAAATGAGACAGGTCTCGGTGTCCGAGATGTTGTGACACACCCGGCAATACTTCACTTCCTGCTTCAACGTGATGATTGACTGACCAAAGGCCTCTACTGTAGCCGTGTCCTGCCGCAACAAGTGCAGCACCAAACGCATGGCAGTCTTGCGACCGATACCCGGCAACTTGGCAAATTCCCCGACTGCCCGTTCGAGCAGCAGGGAAGGATATTGTCTTTCCATGTACTATTCTATTCCGTCGTTTATATAAATTCTAAGGGATAATGGCTGCAAACTTACGCAATTTCATTGATTTTGCGTACATTTGCCCCGCAAAAACTTGTTCAACCCCTAAAAGAATCAAAGATAAAGCCATGAACGGACTGACCATCCTACTGACTATCGCAGCGTATTTCGGCCTGCTCCTCCTCATTGCCCGACTGACCGGTCAACGGGGTGACGACAACGATGCCTTCTTCCGGGGCAACCGCCAGTCACCGTGGTTCCTGGTGTCGTTCGGCATGATTGGAGCATCGCTCTCCGGCGTCACCTTCGTCTCGGTGCCGGGCATGGTCAAAGGCATCGACATGACCTATATGCAAACTTGCCTGGGCTTTGCCGTAGGCTATTTCCTCATTGCCCACGTACTGCTGCCGCTTTACTACCGGCTGAACCTGACCTCCATCTATACCTACCTGGGGCAACGGCTCGGACCGCGTTCGTACCGGACCGGAGCATCGTTCTTCCTCCTCTCCAAAACCATCGGTGCAGCCGCCCGGCTTTACCTGGTCTGCCTCATCCTGCAGCATTACGTGTTCGGTCCCCTGGGCATTCCCTTCGTGGGAACGGTGGCGGGAACGCTGCTCCTCATTTGGCTCTATACCCGCAAAAGCGGCATCCGCACCATTGTATGGACCGACTCATTGCAAACGCTCTGCCTGCTGGGAGCACTGGTGCTCATCTTCGTCAGTGTGGCCCAACAGTTGGGCTTCGGCGCCGCCGAGGCCTTCCAGGCAGTGTGGAACGATGCACACAGTCGGATGTTCGAATTCGACGATTGGCACAGCAAGCAGCATTTCGTAAAGCAGTTCTTCAGCGGCATCTTCATCACCATCGTGATGACCGGCCTGGACCAGGACATGATGCAGAAGAACCTGTCGTGCCGCAACCTGAAGGAAGCGCAGCGCAATATGTATTGCTACGGCGTCTCATTCGTACCGGTCAACTTCCTATTCCTGTCGCTGGGTGTCCTGCTGCTGATGCTGGCTCCGCAACTGCATCTGACTATTCCCTCGGCCGGCGACGATCTTCTGCCCCTTTTTGCTGCTGAAGGTCATCTGGGCACAGGTGTCCTGGTACTCTTCACCATCGGTATCATTGCCGCTGCTTTCTCGAGTGCCGACTCTGCCCTCACCGCCTTGACCACCAGCTATTGCATCGACATCCTGGGCATGGAAGGCCTGGATAAGGAAGCCGCCGAACGCCGCCGGAAACGGGTGCACATCGGCATTACGGCCGTCTTCATCGGTTTCATTCTGGCCTTCAAGGCACTGAACGACAAGAGCGTCATCGATGCCATCTACATCATCGCATCCTATACCTACGGTCCATTGTTGGGTCTCTTTGCCTTCGGTCTCTTTACCCGCCGCTCCACCCGTGACCGTTGGGTTCCCTACGTGGCTGTCGCATCACCGCTGCTGTGCTATGCCATCGACCGCGCGGTATTCCATTATACCGGCTATGCCTTTGGCTACGAGATGCTGATGTTCAATGCCTTCCTTACCTTTAGCGGACTGTGGATACTCAGTGGAAATTCCGAAAAGTCCAAAGAGATGCTACCCTAAGCCCGAGAGCCAGCAGGAAAGCCGTAACCAACGGGCCAACCGTCCGCCAGAGGACACCGGAAGGAAATATATCATATAATGTAATGTAGAATCATAAATAAGAAATAACGTGGAAATACGCAGTGCAGAATTCGTCATCAGTAACACGAAAGTAGAGAAATGTCCGGCTACCCAGTTGCCGGAATACGCCTTCATTGGCCGGTCCAATGTAGGCAAGTCCAGCCTCATCAACATGCTGACCAAGCGTCCCAAACTGGCCATGACCAGTGCTACACCGGGCAAGACGCTGCTCATCAACCACTTCCTCGTCAACAAGGAATGGTTTCTGGTCGATCTCCCAGGCTATGGTTATGCCATGCGCGGCAAACGCCAAGTCGACAAAATCCAGCGGATTATCGAGAGTTACATTCTGGAGCGCGAACAGATGACCTGTCTTTTCATGCTGGTGGACTGCCGGTTGGAGCCCCAGAAAATCGACTTGGAATTTATGGAATGGTTGGGCGAAAACGAAGTGCCTTTTGCCATCATCTTCACCAAGGCCGACAAACTGGGAGGGGGAAAGGCCCGAGAAAACGTCAATCGATACCTGCAGAAACTGAAGGAACAATGGGAAGAACTGCCTCCTTACTTCCTCTCTTCATCGGAAAAGAAAATCGGCCGAATGGAAATCCTGGATTACATCGACAGCATCAACCAGCAACTTAAAGACATCACGAAATAACAAAGATGCACCGACAACTAGCCAACGACTCTGAAAATGACGTCCGGTTGGCACGCATCTGAGCCTCATCGGCCCCCTCCAGGGAAAGCTTCCTTTCCCCGAGGGGGCTTTTAGTATTTTTTAATCCTTTGCCCTGTCCGAAAGAAATTATGTTGTTCAACATTAATAACATTCCATACAGCCTTTTCGGAAGCGGAAATAAGAACAAGCGGAGTATTTTTGGAATACCAATCGCATGGGTTATTCCGTGCACTCCCCTCTCCCCAATCAAAGATTTCAACTGTTGAAAGAAAAAGTTGTCATTGCAAGTAACTGATATACAAAAGACCCATAAAAAATGTGCTCCCTGACCGTACGCTTACGGAGGGAGCACTTACAACACAAAAACTAAACTAGACTTAACTAAACTATTCTATTCAGAAGTTTCACAACTTCCCTTGTCTATGCTGCAAAATATAAAGAATTGTTTGTTTACCGCAAAACATTTTTCTGAAAATTTTTACTTATTTTTAAGAATAGACGTTTTTTTCTGCCATTGGGTGCGTAAATCAAGCCTCAAAGCCCTGTTTACTCCACTTTCTACCTCGGAATGCAGTGCCTTCCCCCTATCGACCCTCCCCCCAAAGGGGGAACAACAAAATCATCGTAAAAAAACGCTCGAAGGAAGAGATTTTTCTATGGCGAATGCTTGCATATTCCCGATAAAGTGCTTTCCTTTGCGAGTGTAACGATTACAACTTTTAAATGAGTCGTTGCCTAACAACAAGTAAAAAGAGTAGTAACCAAGACCCAAAGAATGGACTATGAATCCCAACCTTCCTATCCGTATCTGGCAATTCTATCGGAACGGCTTCCGTGAGATGACCGTAGGGCGCACCCTGTGGATGCTGATTCTCATCAAGCTCTTCCTGATGTTTTTCGTCCTTAAACTGTTCTTCTTCCCTTCGTTTCTGAGCGGCAAGACAACCGATGAGAAACAAGACTACGTAGGCAGTCAGCTCATCGAACGGGCGCAAACAAAATAAATACCTTTGTATTATAGTATATAATAAGTAGAAATCAACCTCAAAAAAGCTATGTTTGAAAACATTGACACTTCGCTAATCGACTGGTCGCGGGCGCAATTTGCCTTGACGGCCATGTATCACTGGCTGTTCGTGCCCTTGACCCTGGGACTGGCCGTGATAATGGGTATCATGGAAACCCTGTATGTACGTACCGGCCAGGACCATTGGAAATCCACGGCACAGTTCTGGATGCGCCTTTTCGGTATCAACTTTGCCGTCGGGGTAGCCACAGGCCTCATCCTCGAGTTTGAATTCGGCACGAACTGGAGCAACTATTCCTGGTTTGTCGGCGATATCTTCGGTGCACCGCTGGCCATCGAAGGCATTGTGGCCTTTTTCATGGAGTCGACCTTCATTGCCGTGATGTTCTTCGGATGGAACAAGGTCAGCAAAGGCTTCCACCTGGCATCGACCTGGTTGACAGGTATCGGTGCCACACTCTCGGCCTGGTGGATCCTGGTGGCCAACGCCTGGATGCAATATCCCGTGGGAATGGCCTTCAACCCCGAAACAGTACGCAACGAAATGGTAGACTTCCTGGCCGTCGCTTTCTCACCGATGGCAGTTGCCAAGTTCTTCCATACCGTTCTGAGCAGCTGGATTGTCGGTGCAGTCTTCGTAGTCGGTGTCAGCTGCTGGTACCTGCTCCGCAAGCGCCAGGAAGCTTTTGCCCTGCGTAGCGCAAAGATCGGTGCAGCAGTCGGCCTCTTGGCAGCCCTGGTCACTGCCTGGACAGGCGACATCAGCGGCGTGCAGATAGCCAAAGTACAGCCCATGAAACTGGCAGCTGTCGAAGGACTCTATGAGGGAGGTACTGGCGTAGGCTGCAAGATTATCGGCGATCTGGAAATTCCCAAGATGCTTTCAATCCTGGCCACACACGATCCCGACGGCTACGTGCCCGGCATCAACGACCTGCTGAACGGCTATACCGCTCCCGACGGAACCGTCGGACTTTCGGCCGAAGAAAAGATGACACGGGGCAAGCAAGCCATCGCTGCCCTGGCCGAGTTCCGCGATGCACAGGAAGCCCGGGATGAAGCGGCAGCTACCCTTGCCCGTCAAAAACTGGACGAAAATGTGGCTTACTTCGGCTATGGCTACATCCAGAAACCCGAAGACCTGGTTCCTCCCGTCGACCTTTGTTTCTGGGCCTTCCGCATCATGGTCGGATTGGGTGGCTATTTCATTGTCTTCTTCATCGGCATCCTGTGGCTGACCTCCAAGCAAAAACTCTCGAACATGCCGTTGGTACAACGCATAGCCGTAGGAACCATCCCCTTGGGCTACATTGCCGGACAAGCCGGTTGGGTGGTGGCAGAAGTGGGTCGCCAACCCTGGGCCATCCAGGACCTGATGCCCGTCGGCGCAGCCATCTCGAAGCTTGAAACGGGCTCCGTACAGCTCACTTTCTTCCTCTTCCTGATACTGTTCACCATCCTGCTGATAGCAGAAATCCGCATCATGCTGAAGGCCATCCAGCGGGGACCGGAAATCTTTCTGAAGTCGAAGAACTAAACCCAACCGGACCCTACGAGGCCAGCGTCCCGCAAACGCTGCCTCCTGCATAGGGTCTAAACAACCTGACAACGAACCTATCGAACCAAACGAATTATCAAATGGACTATACATTTTTACAAAACTATTGGTGGCTGCTGGTCTCACTGCTTGGCGCCATCCTGGTGTTCCTGCTTTTCGTGCAAGGCGGAAACTCCCTACTCTTCACCTTGGGCCGTACGGACGAGGAACGCACCCTTCTGGTCAACTCCACCGGACGCAAATGGGAATTTACCTTCACCACACTGGTGACCTTCGGCGGTGGTTTCTTCGCCTCCTTCCCCCTCTTCTACAGTACCAGTTTTGGGGGAGCCTACTGGTTGTGGATCATCATCCTCTTCAGTTTCGTGCTGCAGGCCGTATCGTATGAATTTCAGTCGAAATTGGGCAACCTGTTGGGCAAACGCACCTACCAAGGCTTCCTGGTAGCCAACGGACTGATTGCTCCGTTGCTGTTGGGAGGAGCTGTAGCCACCTTCTACACAGGCTCCAACTTCCTGGTCAACAAAGACAACCTGGAAAACGGACTGATGCCCATCATCAGCCAATGGGCCAACGGTTGGAACGGATTGGATGCACTGGCCAACCCCTGGAACCTGATCCTCGGCTTCGCTGTACTCTTCCTGGCCCGCATCCTCGGCAGTCTGTATTTTCTGAACAACGTTTCCCACGAACGTCTGGCCGGCCGTTGCCGCCGTCAGGTGCTCATTGACACCGTTCCTTTCCTGGTTTTCTTCCTGGCCTTCGTCATCCGCACCTTGGTCAGTGAAGGATTTGCTGTCCATCCCGACACCCAGGAAATCTACCTGGAGCCTTATAAGTACCTGAACAACCTGTTGGCCATGCCTGCCGTTTTGGGTATGTTCCTGCTGGGTGTGGTCGGCGTTCTGGTCGGTATTGGCCAAACCCTCCTGAAGCAGGACAGCAAGAAAGGTATCTGGGCAGCGGGCATCGGTACGGTACTCACCGTCTGGGCCCTCCTGCTGAATGTCGGCTACAACCATACCGCCTATTACCCTTCGGCAGCCGATTTGCAAAGCTCACTGACCCTGGCCAACAGTTGCTCGAGCGAATTTACGCTCCGTACCATGACCTATGTATCCGTACTCATTCCCTTTGTACTGGCTTACATTATCTATGCTTGGCGAGCCATTGACCGCAAACCGATAACCAGTCAGGAAGTGAACCAAGACCTGGAATCCTACTAAACGATATCCGTCTCCCGCACAGGCACAACATCCAACGGGAGACGGTTTTTTTGTAAACGAATGCAAACAACCGAAAGCAACCTGTTAAATAACATTGTTTTCGGCCTAAAAAACCATACAAAGACTTGCTATATTCAGCAAAAACCGTACCTTTGCACTGTGTTTTTCATAGTATTAGATTTAAGGTTAACAAAGGTTGGAGCAAGGCGTTGCTCCTTTTTTTATGCCCTTACGTTTCGTACCACTTTTTTGGGGACTTCTCCGGAAATTTCTATCTTTGCATCAGCACGGACGGCCCACACTGGTCCACCTCCTTGCCTACCTTTAAACACCTTAATTGAATCGTATGAAAACAATTAAAATCGGACTCTTGGCCCGTATCTTGATTGCCATAGCCCTTGGTATCGGCTTCGGCAACCTGCTTCCGGCAGCGATGGTACGTGTATTCGTGACCTTCAACGGCATCTTCAGTGAATTTTTAGGATTCATCATCCCACTCATCATTCTCGGACTCGTGACCCCTGCCATTGCCGACATCGGCAAGGAAGCCGGAAAAATGCTGGTCATCACCACGTTGGTAGCCTACGGAGCGACCCTCTTCTCGGGATTCCTCTCCTACTTTACCGGAGCCACCTTCTTTCCTTCGATGATTACTCCAGGAGCCTCCATCGAACAAATCAGTGAAGCTCACGACGTCATCCCTTTCTTTTCAGTTGCCATTCCCCCGGCCATGAACGTCATGACCTCGCTCATCCTGGCCTTTACCCTGGGACTGGGCATTGCCCATCTCGACACATCCTTCCTGAAGAACGTATGCAATGACTTCAAGGAAATCATTGTCCGCACCATCCAAGTCATCATCCTACCCTTGCTGCCCATCTACATCTTTGGCATCTTCCTGAACATGACCCATTCGGGACAAGTGTACCACATTCTGATGGTATTTGTGAAAATCATCGGAGTCATCTTCCTCCTGCATGTATTCCTGCTGGTCCTGCAATACACCATCGCTGGCTTGTTTGTAGGCCGGAATCCCTTCAAGCTGCTCGGCCGCATGCTACCAGCCTACTTCACCGCCTTGGGCACCCAGTCGTCGGCGGCCACCATTCCCGTCACCTTGAAACAGACGGTACAGAACGGCGTATCCGAAGGCATCGCCGGATTTGTCATTCCCTTGTGTGCCACCATCCACCTGTCGGGCAGCACCCTTAAAATTGTAGCCTGCGCCTTGGCGCTGATGATGATGCAAGGTATGCCCTACGACTTTCCCATGTTTGCCGGATTCATCTTCATGCTCGGCATCACCATGGTTGCCGCTCCGGGCGTGCCGGGCGGTGCCATCATGGCTGCCCTGGGTATTCTCCAGTCCATGCTCGGTTTCGGTGAAAGCGAACAGGCCCTGATGATTGCCCTGTACATTGCCATGGACAGTTTCGGTACGGCCTGCAACGTGACCGGCGACGGAGCGATTGCCCTCATCATCGACCGTTTCTTCGGAAAGCGTGCCTCGCAGGTATAAACGACAAACAACCCACAAAAAAAGCATCCCTGCTGCGTCTCACTGCAGCAGGGATGCTTTTTCGTTGCTAGACATTTCGAGGACCTTGCTTGTTGCTTCTGTCCCGATGAGTTCCCGGCTAATAGGCCAGGAAATATTTCTGGATCTGCTTCCAATCGTTGGTCCGGGTCAACGCCAGCATCAACAGGATGCGGGCCTTCTGCGGACTCAGGTCCTGCGAAGCGACAAACTGGTAGCGGGCATCATCGACTTCCGCATCAAGGGTAGACGGTCCCACCGGTACACGGCTGGCACGCACCACCTGGATACCTTCACGACGAGCCTGCTCCAACAACGGGAAAAGGTTGCAGTGAATATTGCCATTGCCGACTCCCGCATGCACCAATCCGGCATAGCCCCCCTGCAGGAAAGGCTGCATCACATCAGCAGCTACGTGTGAATGGGCAAAGACGATGCCCACCTTCGGCAGGCTGTCAAGCTGCTGGACATCAAAGTCGCTCTGCATCGTATGACGCTTCAGGGAAGCCATCGTATAATACACCTTACCATTGTGCACATACCCCAGCGCACCGGTCAGCGGTGACTGGAACGTCTCCACATTCACCGTGTGCGTCTTCATCGCATCGCGTGCTCCCAGGATACTGCCGTTCATCACGATCACCACCCCTTTGCCCCGACTTTCGGGCGCTGCTGCCGTCACCACTGCGTTGAAGAGGTTTAGCGGACCGTCGGCACTCATCGCGGTCGAGGGGCGCATCGCACCCACCAGCACCACCGGCTTGTCGCTATGCACGGTCAGGTTCAGGAAGAAAGCCGTCTCCTCCATCGTGTCTGTGCCGTGCGTAATCACGACTCCATCCACATCGTCACGGTCGAGCAACGCCTGTATGCGTTTCGCCAACGTCAGCCACACCCGGTCGTCCATGTCCTGCGAACCGATTTTCACCACTTGCTCACCGGTAACCCGAGCTGCCTCGTTCACCTGCGGCACCGCATCGAGCAATGCCCCAATGGCCACCTGGCCCGCCGTATAGTTGGTTTCAGTGGCCGAGCCACCCGCTCCGGCAATGGTTCCACCGGTAGCCAGAATATGAATGGCAGGTTTCTGTGCCAATGCCTCGACGGCCGCACCTGCCCAGCTTGTCAGCACACACAGCACACACAAACTGAAATGACGAAGGGAAATACGCATGGTTGGTCCTCCTTTACCTTAAATTAAATGACAATTGAAATATTTCTAACGAGCAGTTCGCAGCTCCTGAATCAGAACACCTGAATCAGCAGCAGACCGACCACCAACGCCACCCCCGTAGCCACGAGACCCGGCATCATGAACGAGTGGTTCAATATCCACTTGCCAATGCCCGTCGTACCGGTACGGTCGAAATTGATGGCAGCCACCACCGTCGGATAGTTCGGAATGAAGAAATAACCGTTCACAGCCGGGAAAAGCGCAATCAGCATCATCGGCGAGATACCCAAAGCGATACCCAGCGGCACGATGGCACGCACCGTAGCAGCCTGACTATACAGCAGAATCGACATCACAAACAGCGCCAAGCCGAAAAGCCAAGGCATCTGTCGCACGATACCTTCGATCGATCCCGTCAGTTCGGCAATGTTTCCGTTGATGAACGTATCCCCCATCCAAGCGATACCGAAGATGGCAATCACCGCCTGCATACCGGCCGGGAACACACTGCCCTGCGTAGCCTTGATACCATCGGTACGCGAAATCAGCAGAATCAACGCCGCTGCACACAGCATCAGGATCTCGATGATGGCCGGCATATCCAGCGCCTTACCGTCGAAAACCGGACGCAGCGAAGGGATAGACCCGAAAAGTACAATCAAGAAAGTCGCTGCAATGAAAAGAGCCACCGAAACACGGGCATGGAACAGGTTGTTTACATCCTTCAGTTCCACGTGCTTCGTATCCAGCATACCGCTTTTCAGACGGCGCAGGTATTCCGGATCTTCCACCAGTTCCTTGCCCACCTTCTTCGACAGGAATGCACCGACCAGAACCCCCGCCAGAGTAGCCGGAACCGTAATTTTCAGAATATCAAAAAGAGTGATGTCATAGCCCGTGAGCAGCCCGAGCAAAGCCACAGTCGCTGCCGAAATGGGACTGGCCGTGATGGCCTGCTGTGAAGCGATGACCGCAATGCCCAACGGACGTTCGGGACGGATTTTGGTTTCCGTCGCCACTTCCGCAATCACGGGCAACACCGAATAAGCCACGTGACCCGTACCGGCCACAAACGTAAACAAGTAAGTCACCAGCGGACTCAGGATAGTCACCTGCGACGGATTGCGGCGCAGCACGCGCTCGGCCACCTTCACCATGTAATCCAAGCCTCCGGCAGCCTGCATGCAGGAAGCAGCGGAGATCACCGCCACAATCATCAGCATCACATCAATCGGTGGAGCCGTCGGTTGCAGTCCAAAGACGAAGGTCAATACCGCAAGGCCCACGCCTCCCATCACTCCCAAGCCGATACCCCCCAGACGGGCACCGACAATAATAGCCATAAGTACAAATAGCAATTGCAATAACATGTCTTCTAAATTTTCGTAGTTTTCTTAAACTCTTTATGGATTAAATAAATGGATTGTTCGTGTCTTTCAGGACTTCTGCCGACAAAGATAGCAAAATTTTGTGAAAATCACTAGTCAGGCGAGTCAGTTTCGTTGCAGCCGCAAGGAATGCGTGATGCAAGCCGGCAGTTCCTCGACATAATGCGTCACCATTACCAGCGTCTTCCCCTTCCGCTGGCAGAACGTCTCGATGATATCCTTCACCAACCGACGATGATAACCATCCAATCCGTGCAAAGGTTCATCCAAAACCAGCAGTTCCGGATCTTTCACAAAGGCCCGTGCCAAGAGGACGAGACGTTGCTCCCCACTGGACAACTGCAGGAAGTTACGGTCCTTCAAAGCTGCCACGCCGAAGAGGTCGAGCCAGGTCTCGCAAATGGCCCGCTGTTCGGGACGCGGATGCAGATACAACCCCACCGAATCGTGCAGACCGCTGGCCACAATGTCAATGGCCGGCAATGCCTTGCGGTATGCCCGATGCATTTCCGGACTCACGTAACCGATGCGCCGCTTGATTTCCCAGATGCTCTCGCCCGAGCCCCGTTGACGGCCAAAGAGCGCCAGGTTGCAGGCATAGCTCTGCGGATTGTCGGCACACACCAGACTCAGCAACGTAGACTTGCCCGAACCGTTGGCACCCTGCAAGGCCCATCGTTCGCCCCGGCATACCCGCCAGTCCAGGTCCTTCAGGATGGTGCGTTCACCGTAACGGATGCTCACGCGGTGCATCTCGATGACCGGCTCTTCGGTCCAGCCAGTTCCGCCCGCCGTTGCTTCGGTCGAATGTCCTTCGCCCAGATCCGCCGGAACCGATGGCCCGGCCATCGGAACGACAGGGGCAGATGCACCGTCGGCATACGGAAGTTGGAGCAGAAGCGCCTCCTTTTCCGGCGTCAGCACCCGTTCAGGGACAGATGGACATTCCGCCAGAAAAGTCTCGCGCGGAAGTTTCGGTCCACAGGTACAGTCCGCCACTTCCACCACGTGAGTGATAAAGTCGGGCAGTTCATCGACACGCGAAAGCACCAAAATCAGTTGCAAGTCCACCTCCCGGATCAATTGTTGCAGCCAACTGCGTAGCCAATCCCGCGTGGGAGCATCCAAACCGATGAACGGATTGTCCAATATCAACAGCCGCGGTCGCGTGAGCAGCGCCTTGGCCAATTGGAACTTGCGCAGTTCGCCACTCGAAAGCAACACCAGGGGCTTGTCGAGCAAGTCCTGCAACCCCAAGCGTTCGAACAGTCCGGAAGCCTCGGGGGTCAGTTGCGGAGGAACAGCCTCTGCCTGATAAGCCTCGGGCAACAAAGATTTCACCAACGGAGCTTCTTCCACATCCTGCGAATGCCAACGCTGCTGGTAATAATAGCTGCCATCCGCATCCCCATACGAATCGCGGAAAGCAATGTATTTCACGTTTTCATACACACTGTTCGTCGCCGAAGGCGAGAAATCATACTGCACCTCATCGCGCAGCAAAGGCCATCTTCCGGTCAGGATATCCACCAGAAGACTCTTTCCGGCTCCATTTCTTCCCACAATGGCCAACTGTTCTCCTCGGAGCAAGGAGAAGTTCACCGGCTCCTTCATCCGGTATTGCGGATGGCGAGGAACCCCGTTCGTCACCCGAATAATAGCTTGCTTCATCTGAATGGTCGTTTTATTCCGAATTGTCGTTTTATTAGGCTGGATGCTTTCAACCCGGCACAAAGGTAACAAATAATCCGAGCCCCACCGAAGTCGGCAGGAAGAATATCCTCCCGCACACGAATTTTGTCACTTTTATAGCCTTTTGTAGGCTGTTTTGCCCTATTTATCGTACTTTTGTAGCAATCATTCTAAAGAAACCATCCATGCTTATTCAAATACCCCTTTGCGCTACTCGCCGTCTCTCGTTTGAATCCCTAGAGGCCGCACTCGGTGCAGGCCCTCTGGTCCTGACCGTCCAGCCACACGACCTGCCCGACTCCGCCCCCGACACCTGGGCCTTCTACCGTCAGGAGCAATCGGTCACCCAATTTCTCCTCCAAGAGACCCCGGAGGGATACCTTCTCTCAATGGACGGCCTGGCCTCGTACGATGATTACCGTTTCCTGCCCTACCTACTCGACACCCTGTCGCTCTGCTTGACCGACATGCCCTACACCGAGAACGGTCAAACGGCCTATCAGCAATTCAATGAAGACTGGATAGCCGAGAGCATGGGCGAAGAAATTGCCTATCTGAAATGCTACCTGCAGTTGGGAGTCAAATACTACCTCTCGCTCCCCATTCCCAACACCCATGTTTACGTCGATGCCGAAATACTGCGGTCGGTAGGAGTCAGCGTCCATTCCGCCACCCCCCGAATCTACGGTTACATCCAGTACCTGCTGCGTCACAACCGTCTCCCGGCAGACGAGCAGGTGGACACACCTGACAGGGAGGAGGAAGTCCAAGTGGATGTCCCCCAACATCACTCCATCGGTACTGTCCGCTCCTGGCAGACCGACGGCGCTGAAACGACCGAAAGCTACAGCCGCGAGGATGTCGACCTGCTCCTGCAACTGGCAGCCGACTACCGCCAAGGTCGTCCCTGCGACGGAGTGGTGCTGAACGACATCGCCACCCTCTACGAGCACGGCATCGGCGTGGAAACCGATGCTGAAGTCGCCGTACATTGGTACCGCGAAGCCATCCGCCAAGGCGACCGCACCTACGCTCCCACCAGTCTGGGCGACCTCTACCGCAAAGGAGCCCATCACGTGGAAAAGGACCTGCACAAAGCCGTCGAGGCCTACCGTCTCAGCATCGATCCCTACGCTTGGTACCGCCTGGGCCAAAGCTACGAAGAAGGCTGGACCGGCACACCCGACCTGGAGCAAGCCATGGTATATTACCATCGGGCCGCCGCTGTGTACCACCACTTGGCGCTGAAGCGGCTGGGAAAAAGCTAATCCACCCTATTATTCGTAATCCAGTTAACCAACAAAGAGATCCCAAAGGAGGATATCGAATTTTCCACCTACTTGGTGGAAAAATGGATGTCCAATCTATCAGCGCTTTACCTTCCAGCAAAATGAATTAGAAAAAACATTCTTCCACAAATTGTGGAAGAATTACAAACCAAACTTGTGGGGATACTTGTGGGGGTAGCGATTGTATGAGTTGCCTCAGAAGTATGCACATGGAAAAGAAGAAGACTGATGCCCAATATTGCATGATGAAATATATTATCGGAAGTTGCAGTACTCTCAAATAAAATATATAAATTTGCTGTAGTATTAAAACATTTTACTCTATGGATTACTTTCCATAGACTTAAAGTTGTGCTTGCCGAACTACAAAGAGACAGAAAAAATGGCTGACAATGCAAATCGAAAAAATCTAATAG
>AMCI01004301.1_pt1 | contig 28012 bp, 22 predicted proteins | sample 419838 | NCBI WGS metagenome assembly AMCI01 (sample SAMN01090643, study PRJNA158313) | gut metagenome
ATCTCATCAACGACTCCCATTGCCCAGGGACTGCTCGGCAAGAAGGTGGGTGACGTGGTGGAAGTCAAGATTCCCCAAGGTCTCATCCATCTCGAGATTCTCAAGATTTCTGTAGAAGGCTAACCAGCCTCCAATTCTATCAGGGCGCACCCCCTATCGATCACTTCTAACTCATACGCGTTATGACAATTTTCTCAAGAATCATTGCAGGAGAAATTCCCTCCTACAAATGCGCAGAGGATGAACACTTCTACGCTTTCCTCGACATCAATCCGATGGCACAGGGACATACCTTGGTCGTACCTAAACACGAAGTGGACTATCTCTTTGACCTTGCTGACGATGAATTGGCGGCCATGACCCTCTTCGCCAAACGAGTAGCCAAAGCCATCCGCACGGCTTTCCCGTGTAAGAAAGTTGGTATGGCTGTACTCGGACTGGAGGTTAACCATGCTCACATCCATCTTGTTCCACTACAAAGCGAGGGAGACATGGATTTCCGCAAACCCAAATTGGAACTCTCTGCAGAAGTGATGAAGGATACGGCAGACCGCATCTTGGCTGCCTTCAACGACTAAGCCCCTGCCCTCTCCCCTTTTCAAAAACAAATAACAAGCGTGCCCCGATGAACTATTCGTTGCATCGGGGCACGCCTGTTTTCTGTATGTAACAAGAATACGAAGAGATTCTTTCCTCCCACCCCCCACAGCCAGGCTCAGGACTTTTCGACCCCGTATATCCTCGTAAAAACAGAGAAAATTTTATCTTCGTGCCGTAAAAATGAACTTCCGCGCTACTCCGGAATAATGCGCACAAACAGCGTCCCCCCATAGACTTCACGAACCTCATACTTATTCAATAAAACTATGTATCGTTTTTTCTCTATTTTCTTTCTCGCGCTAAGCACGCTCTGTGCCTCGGCGCAAACCGTTCTGTTTCATACAGGTGACAGCACCGGCTACCCCTATCGCATCCCTGCTATTGCCAAAGCTCGAAATGGCGAACTGATTGCGCTCTCTGACCTTCGTCCTTGCGGCGGTGACATCGGTTACGGTCGTGTAGACATCGTCGGGAGAATCAGTCGCGACAACGGAGCAAACTGGAACCCGGCATTCAAATTGCTAGAAGGAACTGGAAAGGGTAAAGACACTGGATATGGCGATGCTTGTCTCGTAGCCGATCGCAAACGCAACGAGTTGCTCTTGGTTTGCGTATCAGGCGACGTTCCTTACTGGAAAAGCAGTCCGCAAAACCGCCAGCGCATGGTGACCCTCCACGCAACCTACGATAAGAAGGAAAAGCAATGGAACTGGGATAAGCAGGTGACTGACATTACCTCACAAGTATACGACGAATTGCTAAAAGGCAAGATCAATGGTCTCTTCATGGGCTCAGGCCGCATCTGCCAAAGCAGCCGTGTCAAGGTAGGCAAATACTATCGCCTCTATGCTGCCCTTTGCACCCACAAGGGCAATTACGTAATCTATTCCGATGACTTCGGACGCAATTGGGGATTGCTCGGCACTCCCGAAGTAAGCTGTGCTCCAAAGGGGGATGAGCCGAAATGTGAAGAGCTCCCTGATGGAAGTGTCTTGTTGAGTTCTCGCAAGCACGGAGGTCGCTTCTTCAATATCTATAAGTACACGGACGTTCGCACAGCTGCCGGTCAATGGGCTGAAGCTGTCGATTCACGCCAGGCTCCTGGTGGTATCAGCAACGAGGGAACGCCCTGTAACGGAGAAATCCTGATTATCCCCGTACGCCGTACCGCTGATGGAAAGAAGACGATTCTGGCTCTCCAGAGTATCCCTGCGGGTCCCAACCGTTCCAATGTATCCATCTACTACAAGGAACTGACCACGCCCGACACTTACCAATCTCCGCTTGCCTTTGCCTCTAATTGGAGCGAAGCCTACCAGGTCAGCGACAAGGGTTCGGCTTACAGCACCATGATTCAACAAGCCGACGGACGCATCGCGTTCTTCTACGAAGAAGAGCCGCAAAACTACCAGATGGTTTACCGTGCCTTGAATATCCAAGACATTACCAAGGGCAAGTTTGAAGCACTCTAAAGAGCATTACTCAGTAGACTTCGTTGATGGGTCTACGTAGCTATCAGATTAAGAAAGGAGGAGTTCAGCGAAATACCAATCACTGAGCTTCTCCTTTTTTCAACCTTCATCTTATCAACCTATCCTCTGTAAGACCAATCTAGTCCCCTTCCTTCAAGCCAAGAGACAGGTTTCGCAATAACTCACTGCGAAACCTGCCTCTTTCTATTCATCCGAAGAAGACTTTACCACTGCCTCCAACGCTTTGATTAGTACTGATGATCCTTATCATCCTGCATTTCCTTACGGGAGATTCCCCCTAAGTCAATCTTATACCAAGCGTAAGCAATATATGCCAAAACAAAAGGAATAAGCAAACTTACCCAAGCCATGGTAGTCAACGTAAATTCGCTGGAACAACTGTTTTGCAAACAAAGCGATGACTGGATATCAATGGAAGAAGGATAATAAGCCGTATTGTTCCAACCTGCCACCAAAAGCAACGCCAAAACGGTCAGCACCGTACCAATGCCTGCGGTCCAGATGCCGCGACGGAACGAAGCACAGAAACAAGTTTTACCCATGCCAAACAGCACCAACACAACTCCAAAAAGGAAAACACCCGCCACAAGAGGCATGGCAATCAAATTATGAAGGTACTTGTAAGCCTCAGGCACAAAGCGTTGAGTAACCGGGTCATACGCCAATCCCGTTGCCGTCAATACATAGCCAAAGAAGGCTAAAAACAGCAAGAGAAAGGGAACGGCATCAATGCCTACCTGGCGACGCAAACGCGGACGCATGGCTTCATCTTCGATATTATTGAGCAGATACAAGGCTCCTAATACGCGAGCCAAGAAGAAGACAGCAAGCCCCAATACCCAGTTCCAAGGATTAGCTAACGCATCCAGTCCGTGCCAGGCATTCGCCCAACGGCTAATGACGGGAGAAAGGGCCAACGTATCGCTGACACCCATGGCTCCGCGCTCCACCACAAAAGCAGAACCTGTAAAGAAGGTGGCCACTGCCGTGCCCAACACAAAAGGACCGACAAAACCATTAAAGACAAGGAAACGGCGATACATCGTGCGGCCCAGTACATTTCCCTCCTTCGACTGGTACTCGTAGGCTACAGCCTGTAGCACGAAGCTGACCAAAATCAGTATCCACACCCAATAGGCTCCACCAAAACTCGTACTATAGAATAAAGGGAAGGAAGCAAAGAAGGCACCACCAAACGTGACAAGCGTCGTAAAGGTAAACTCCCATTTACGTCCCGTAGAATTTACAATCAAAGTACGTTCCGCCTCATCCGTACCCAAACGGAAAATGAGCGTATTGGCACCCTGTACAAACATCAGAAATACCAGCAATCCACCTAAAAGCGATACCAGCAACCACCAGTACTGCTGAAGAAAAGAATAGGTTATCATATCAGAGAGTATAAGCAAAATTACTGTTTATGCGTGCTGATAGCCTTGCAGAGAATTTTCACTTCGGCTATAAGCAAAACAGTAAATATAACAAGGAACAAGAAGAAAGTGACCATCACACTCGACGAAGAAAGCTGTGACACGGCAGCATTAACGGGCAATAAGTCTTGGATAGCCCAGGGCTGACGACCCACTTCGGCTACCACCCAACCTGCCTGACCCGCTGCATAAACCATCGGGATGGAAGCCAGACCAAGCCAATGCATCCAACGGGCCTGTTCCAACTTTCCTTTATACTGCATCCACCACGCCCCAATCAGGAAGAGGAAGAGGAAGGAACCACAACCCACCATTACACGGAAAGACCAGTAGACCAATCCGACAGGAGGTACCAAGTCTTCCTTTTGCTGAATGTATCCATAGCCGAAGTACTGAACATGAGCCTGCAACGTGTCGCGTGCCTGTGCCGCACGTTCGGGTTGAGTCTGACGATACGTACGGAAGTCGGTAAAGGCTTGCAATGCCTTCTTACCCCGTGCGATTTTCTTTTCTGCAGAGAGATGTACCGTTCCGTCGGGATGGGTATAACCATCAAGCAAGTTGTTGATGCCGGGCACATAGCCGTTCACATCATGCGTAGCAAGCATCGAAAGCATGCCGGGTACTTCGACTCCTGGAACGATGGAAAAAGGTGCTTGTTGTCCGCCGTCACGCAGTCCTTCAGCAACAGCGAGCTTCATCGGTTGTTCGCGGGCTATGGCTACGCCACTTTGGTCACCTGTACCCAATACGACAAGGGTTGCCAAGACCCCCGTCAGGCTGGCTACTTTAATGGAAGCCAATGCCATTGGCTGATTCCGACGTTTCAGCAGGAACCAACAACTCACACCGACTACAAACACAGCTCCGGTCATCCAGCCGCTCGAAACGGTGTGGAAAAATTTCAACACGGCCGTTGGAGAAAAGGCTACTGCCATAAAGTCTACCATCTCGTTGCGCACCGTTTCGGGATTGAATTCCATGCCTACGGGATGCTGCATCCAAGCATTGGCCACGAGTATCCACCAAGCCGAAAGTGTCGCTCCAAGACCAGTCAGCCAAGTAGAAGCCAAATGGAAGCCTCGGCTGACTTTGTTCCAACCAAAGAACATGACTGCAATGAAGGTGGCCTCCATAAAGAAGGCGACAAAGCCCTCAATAGCAAGCGGTGCGCCAAATATATCACCGACAAACCAAGAATAATTACTCCAGTTCGTACCAAACTCAAATTCAAGTATCAATCCTGTGGCCACACCAATGGCAAAATTGATACCAAAGAGTTTCATCCAAAATTGAGCCGTGCGTTTCCAGAACTCGTCTTTCTTGACATAGTAGAGGGTTTCCATGATGCCCATAATCAAGGCAAGACCCAACGTAAGTGGCACAAACAGCCAATGATAACAGGCGGTAAGTGCAAACTGCGCCTGGGACCAGTCGATGGTGTCGGGATCTAAAATGGTTAGTAGTTGCATAGTCGTATAAGAATTGATTGTTTACTGATAAGCAGAATTAGCGTGACAAATTGGTGCCGACGGCTTCACTCTTCTCACGGTCATCGAGTCCACCCAATATGGGTTGGAAGAAGAAAAGCCTCAACACGACAAACATCACAAAGAGCTTCAACAGAATAATAATCCACAACGTGCGTCCCCACGTCATGGAGCGGAAGCCTTCGACATAGAAGTTCCAAACAGCAATCAGGGCGGATACAGGATTTTTCATGGCGGCAAAAATAAACGATTCCACGCAATGGAACAACGTCGTTATTCTACTTTAGCAAGAATCAAAGAAGGATTTTGTTGCAAGTATTCCAATCCCTGACGAATGGAATTTAAGCCAAAATCGCAAGGACAGAGTTCACACCACGGAATCCAGCAAACTGCCTCGGCATCATCGTGTGCCCACGGCTGTTGCGCAGTATCGACCTCACAACGGAAGAACATATCGGCTGTATGCACCGTATGTCCTGCATAAGGATACTGGTTGGAAAAGGAACAAAGAAAACTGTACTTCGTTACCCTCAGCCCCACTTCTTCACGCACTTCTCGACAAAGTCCCTCCGTCACGCTTTCACCTGGATCAACAAAGCCTCCGGGCAAATCAAGCGTTCCTTGCGCCGGTTCACGACTTCGGCGAACACAAAGCAATTCGTTCCGTTCGTTGACGATGACCGCCACGGTAGCTGCAGCCGCATTGGGATAAAACACGAAACCACACGCCCCACAGACCTTACTAAACGCATCATGTGAACGAAAATCAGCATTTCCACAATGGGGACAATACTTGAAATCAGATAAAGGATGTTGTTGCATAACCAATGAAAAGAAGATATTTACACAAAAGCGAATTTAACGAGCCTGTTCCAATCCGCAAATTTGAAAGAACGAGATTTCTGCAAACAAACCCCGCACAGCTATTTTTCTACCACCTCCAGTATCTGTAGCAAGAGATTACTTCAAATTCGCAATCGCATTTTTCCAACCTCCGAAAAACCTTTGTAAAATTCGCAAACACGTTATGACCGCATACCATATAACCTCTAAGCAGTGTCCCCCTTCCCCACATTCGTCCGCATAACTTTTGTACGTGAGGGCGAAAAGAAGTATTTTTGCCTGCAATTTACAAATTACAAATCGTATCTATTTACAACTAAACATATCAGCCTCATGAAGATTGCCCTTATTGGATATGGCAAGATGGGTCATATCATCGAAGACATAGCTCGTCAACGCGGTCACGAGATTGTTTCCATCATCGATGTAGATAATATCCAGGATTTCGACTCAGACGCCTTCCGCAGTGCAGAAGTTGCTATCGAGTTTACTAATCCCACTGCCGCCTATTCCAACTATCTGAAAGCTTGGGAACAAGGTGTCAAAGTGGTAAGCGGCAGCACGGGGTGGCTGAAAGACCACGAAGCCGACGTACGACGTGCCTGCACCGAAGAAGGTCACACCCTCTTTTGGGCCTCCAACTTCTCATTGGGTGTAGCCATCTTCTCTGCAGTCAACAAATACTTGGCACGCATCATGAATGCTTACCCCACGTATGAGGTTGCTGAGGTCGAAACACACCACATCCATAAATTGGACGCACCGAGCGGTACAGCCATTACGCTGGCTGAACAAATCTGTAAAGAACTCGATCGCAAGAAGGATTGGATTAAGGGAGAAGTCAAGAACGCTGACGGCAGTGTGACGGGAACTACCGACACTCCCGCAGACCTGTTGCGCATTGATGCCATTCGCGAAGACGAAGTTCCGGGCATCCACACCATTACTTACGACTCACCCGCTGACATGATTCAAATCACGCACTCAGCTCACAACCGCAGCGGCTTCGCCCTGGGTGCCGTACTCGCGGCAGAGTTTACAGCGACCCACGAAGGTTTGCTCTCCACCGACGATCTCTTCAATTTCTAAAATCCCCTCTGCCGTTCTATGACTACTCAACGTTCCTCCAATAATAAGAAGCCGGTGACTTCTACCTACTGGGCCGGAGTGAAGTTTGGTATTGCAACTACCCTGTTATGCGCCTTCCTCTATTGGGTTGATGCTTGGTGGGGATTGATTGTCGTACCTTTCCTCTTCGACCTTTACTTCACACACAAAATCAACTGGGGCTGGTGGCGCGAACCCGAAGTGGGTCCCGTTACCCGTTTCATTATGAGTTGGGTCGACGCCATCGTCTTTGCCTTGGTGGCTATCTACTTTCTCAACCAGTTCTTCTTTCAAAACTTCGTTATTCCCTCGTCTTCTTTAGAGAAAACGCTGCTAACGGGTGACTACCTTCTGGTTTCCAAGCTCTCCTATGGTCCGCGCATCCCGCAAACCCCGTTGACCATGCCGCTGACACAACACACGTTGCCCATCTTTAACTGCAAGAGCTACCTCGAAAAGCCCCACTGGGAATATCGCCGCGTGAAGGGACTCGGTCACGTGCAACTCAACGACATCGTAGTCTTTAACTATCCTGCCGGTGACACCGTGGCAGTCAACCAGCAAAACCAGGACTACTACCGCATGGCTTACCAAATGGGTGACCAACTCTTGGGACAGCCCGCTACGCAACTGGGCGAAGTTCCTGTTCCCTTCTCATCCCAACTCAAGGCGGACATGAGCTACGAACAGCAGCAAGCTGTTTACCGCCAAATCTATGCGGCTGGTGTGGCTTACATGAAACAAGACGTGGAACAATTCGGCGAAATCATTGCCCGCCCGACCGACCGTCGTGAGAACTACGTGAAACGTTGCGTAGGTCTGCCTGGTCAGACACTTCAAATCAAGAACCACATCATTTACCTCGACGGTAAGCCCAACCGCGAACCCGAAAATGTACAATACTCCTACGAGGTTAAGTTCAAGACTGATTTGCCTCTGGAGCTGAAGAAGAAACTCGGCATCACGGACGAAGACCTGTACACCGTGCGCAACCACGATGTGGCATACATGCCGCTGACGGCACACGCGAAAAAGGCCTTAGAACAACGTCCTGACTTGGTAGAATACATACGTTTGGCACCACCCGAAGCCCAGTGGCTCTATCCACAAAACAAGGTAACGGGATGGACGGTTGCCAACTACGGTCCGTTATGGATTCCCAAGAAGGGAGCCAAACTCGCTCTGACACTGGACAACTTGCCCATCTACGAACGACCTATCCGAGTTTATGAAGGTAATCAGCTCGAAGTACGCGACGGTAAAATTTTTATCAACGGAAAGGCTACCGACTCCTACACATTCAAACTTGATTACTATTGGATGATGGGCGACAACCGCGACAACTCAGCTGACTCACGCTTCTGGGGCTTCGTTCCCGAAGACCATGTAGTTGGCAAACCGCTCTTCATCTGGCTTTCCTTAGATCCTGACTACGGACTCTTTGACGGTAAGGTTCGATGGAACCGTATCTTCAAACGGGTATGGGACATTCAGTAGACACTATTTTCCCGTCCTGAAGTTTTCAAAAGCACCCCCTTTATGAGGTATCTCCGACATATCGTATGCCCTGTATTGCTGACCGTAGTTCTACTGTTGGCAGTACGGGGTTTGCTCATTAACCACATTCGCCTGCCCGAAGATACGGCTGTTCGGGGACTGCTCCCTGGTCAACGTGCCTTCGTCAGCCTAACCTATTACGGGTTGCGCCTTCCGGGTGAACAGTGGTGGGGCTATCATCGTTGGGGATACCGCGTTCCTGAAGTGGGTGAATTCATCCTCTTCAACTTGCCTGCCTCCATTCCGTCCGCACCCGTACCGCAAAGTGTAGGCATTTGTCAAGCGTTACCAGGCGATACGGTCTGGATTGACCCCGTACGCAAACTGATATTGCCTGCCCGCACCTCACCCGATGCCGAGGTCTTGGTCATTCCCCAACGTAACCGCTCACTCCCTGTCACGCCTTACAATGCCCATTTGCTGGCTTACCTGCTTCGCCAATATGAAGGCTGTCATGCTACGACCAATGCGCAAGGACAATTGCTTTTAGACCGCACACCGGTGATCCAAGTTCGCTTCTCACGCGATTATTACTGGATTGAAACTCGCAACGATGCTTACGTGCTCGTTCCCCACGACGCTTTAATCGGCAAGGTTGTTAAGGTCCTCAATCGGTAATTCTCCTGATTGCGACGAAGTAACCCCTTTATTCATACGCTCTCATTCATATTTCTTTTCTCCCCTCCTACCAATCGTTCTTCCTATGCTTCTACTCTCTACAGCCTATTTGGCTCCCGTACAATATTATGCCCATCTTTATGCGGCAGACGAAGTATGGGAAGACCGTTACGAACATTACGTCAAGCAGACTTTCCGCAACCGTTGCTACATAGCTACTCCCGACGGACCGTTAGCGTTGACCCTCCCGGTGGTGCGAAACGGGGCAACTCGCACAGCAACCCGCGACATACGGCTTTCAGACCACGGCAATTGGCGTCACCTGCACTGGAACGCATTAGTTTCAGCCTATGAGAACAGCCCCTACTTCGAGTACTATGCGGACGACTTTCGTCCACTCTACGAGAAACGCTTTGACTTCTTGGTCGACTTCAACGAGGCATTGCAACAAATCGTACTGGAAGAGTTGACACTCACGCCCCACATTCAGCAAGCCTCTGCCTATTATAGCAAATGTACACCTGAAATAACAGACCTTCGTCAGCTTCTTCACCCGAAAGCTTCAACCGAAGCAGACCCGCTATTTCAGCCTCAACCCTATTACCAGGTCTTTGCCGAACGCACGGGCTTCCTCCCCAACCTCAGCATTGCAGACTTGCTCTTCAACATGGGACCTGAAAGCCGATTGGTGTTGAAAAAAAGTCTGCAGGAAACTGCGCCTGTTATCGGGTCAGAGGTTATATAGCAACCTGCTACAGCTTGACTGCTCGGTATTGATCAAGGTTACGAGATTGAGAAATAAGGAGGTTACGAAGTAGGAACGCTTCTCCCCCACCCTCAAAAAGTAATTTCATTACCTCTGACCTGTAATCTCCAACCTTCCCTATAAATGTATCATCCCGACTACTATCCATTATCTTCCAAATATCTAATCTTATGCGTAAATCAACGATGACCCTTTTGGCGGCTATACTTGCTGCTCCCGCGTGGAGTCAGATAGCACCGCTCGGAGGTTTTTACTACGGACAGATGCCCGCACCCACCGGTTGGGAGTGGCAAAGTCCCGACTCGGTGGCGTACAACAAGCAACAGCCGCACGCATGGTTCTTCTCGTTCAACAACGTAGAAGAGGCACGCAAAGTGTTGCCCGAACACAGTTCACTGTGGCAAACGCTAAACGGTGAATGGCAATTCCACTGGGCTTCTAACCCCGACCAGCGTCCGAAGGACTTTTTCCAGAAGAACTTCGATGCTTCGAAATGGGACAAGGTTCAGGTGCCCATGAACTGGAACCTCGCCGGTATTCAGAAAGACGGCACGTACAAGTATGGCAAACCCATCTATTCAAACCAGCGTGTCATCTTCCAGCACGCTGTAGCTGTAGGTGACTGGAAAGGTGGCGTCATGCGTACTCCGCCCAAGGATTGGCTCACTTACACCGACCGCAACGAGGTGGGTTCCTACCGTCGCACATTCACCATTCCCGCTGATTGGAAAGACAAGGAAGTGTACATCAACTTCGACGGTGTCGACTCTTTCTTCTATCTCTACATCAACGGCCGTTACGTAGGCTTCTCCAAGAACTCACGCAATCTTGCCCAGTTCAACATCACTCCTTATCTCAACGCAGAGGGTGAAAACCTCGTGGCTGTCGAAGTCTATCGCCACAGCGATGGTTCTTTCCTCGAAAGTCAGGATATGTTCCGCCTGCCGGGTATCTTCCGCGACGTAGCTTTGACGGCAAAGCCTAAGGTACAGGTACGCGACATCAAGGCCATTCCGGAGTACGACGACACGTATACCAACGCTTCGCTGAAGATTACTGCCCAAGTATCTAACTTCTCAACGAAGAAGGCCAAAGGCTACAGCATTGCCTATTCACTCTATGAGAATAAGCTCTACTCTGATGAGAACACGCTCGTGCCCGGTGTAACCGTTACGGCTCCCGTATCTGAAGTGGGCAAAAACGGCGAAATCGAAGTTTGCGCCACACTGGCTGCCGGCAACAAGGTGAAGCCCTGGAGCGCAGAAGCTCCCCACCGCTACACGCTCGTTGGTGAACTGAAGGACAAGAAGGGACACACGGTCGAAACCTTCTCAACCATTGTCGGTTTCCGCGAAATCGAAATCAAGGAAACTCCCGCTGACAAGGACGAGTTCGGACTGGCAGGCCGCTACTACTACCTCAACGGCCAGCCCATCAAGATGAAGGGTGTCAACCGTCACGAGTCTAACCCCGAAACGGGTCACTACATTACGCGCGAGCAGATGGAGAAGGAAGTATTCCTCATGAAGCGTGGCAACATCAACCACGTGCGTAACTCACACTACCCCGATGCTCCTTACTGGTACTACCTCTGCGACAAGTACGGACTCTACCTCGAAGACGAGGCTAACATCGAAAGCCACGAGTACTACTATGGCGATGCCAGCCTTTCTCACGTGCCTGAGTTTAAGAATGCACACGTAGCCCGCAACATGGAAATGGTACACGCTACGGTCAACTCTCCCTCTGTCGTACTCTGGAGTTTGGGTAACGAGGCCGGTCCGGGCAAGAACTTTGTGGCTTGCTACAATGCCATCCGCAGCTACGACCTCTCCCGCCCCGTGCAGTACGAGCGCAACAACGACATTGTGGATATAGGTTCAAACCAGTATCCTTCCATCCCCTGGGTACAAGGTGCGGTAAAGGGCAACTACAAGATGAAGTATCCCTACCATATCTCAGAATATGCCCACTCTATGGGTAATGCTTGTGGTAACCTCATCGACTACTGGGAAGCTATCGAAAGCACCAACTTCTTTATTGGTGGTGCCATCTGGGACTGGGTAGACCAGGCTATGTATGGCTACGACAAGGGTGTACGTTACTTTGGTTACGGCGGTGACTTCGGACAGGACAACAAGCCCAATGACGGTATGTTCTGTATGAACGGTATCATGCGCCCCGACCTGGAACCGAAAGCACAATACTACGAAGTCAAGAAGGTTTACCAAAACATTGGTGTGAAGGCGATTGACCTCACCAAGGGACGCATTGAAATCTTCAACAAGAACTACTTCGAACCGCTCAAGGATTACCAGATTGTGTGGTCACTCTGGAAAGATGGTGTCGCAGTAATCAAGAACGCTCCGTTGCAGGGCGCCAAGAACATTGTCGGACCGCGCGAAAAGCAACAATACGTTCTGCCGTACGAATACGACAAGCTCGATCCCGCCAGCGAATACTTTGTCAAGGTACAGTTCCTCCTCGCTTCCGACAAGCCTTGGGCTAAAAAGGGTTATGTACAAATGGAAGAGCAGCTCCGTGTACGCAGTGCGGAAGAGAAGGCTCCCGCGTTGACGCAAGTGGCCCAGGGAGGTAAGCTGGAAACGACGAAGGAAGGTCAATACACCGTTATCAAGGGCGACGGCTTTACGGCGAAGTTTGACAACCAAACGGGTTCGTTGGCCGGCTTGCAATATGGTGACCAAACAATTATCCGCGACGGCGAAGGTCCGAAGCTCGACGCCTTCCGTGCCCCGACGGACAACGATGCCGGTATCGGTTATCCGGGTGCCTGGTTCCAGTATGGGCTCTACAACCTCCACCACCGGGTACTCGTTTCGAACATCACCACCTTGCCCGACGGACGTTGCCAATTGAGCTTCACTGTCGAAAGCCAGGCTCCCGAAGGTTCACGCCAGGCTTACAGTGACCGTGACCGCACACCCGAGAAGGCATACCGCCTGGATGTAGACAAGAAGAAGCTCGGTAAGGCTGACCTCAAGTTTACGACCAACCAGGTTTACACGGTTTATCCCGACGGCTCGGTTGAATTGCAAAGTGCCATCTCAGCCAACCGATCGAACATCGTACTGCCTCGTATCGGCTACGCGCTGCAGTTGCCGGGTGACTTGAAGAATTACCACTACTATGGCCGTGGACCGGTTAACAACTACAACGACCGCAAGACGGGTCAGTTCATTGAACTCCACTCTTCGACGGTAGCCGAGCAAGGCATCATGCTTCCCAAACCCCAGTCACAGGGTAACCGCGAGGAAGTACGCTGGTGTGCCCTCACCAACGACCGCGGGCAGGGTGTGGTATTCATTGCCGACAGCACCATGTCAGCTTCTGCCCTCCCCTGGAGTCAACAGGAATTGACGGTGGCAGCCCATCCCCACCAGCTTCCTAAGTCCTCGGGCACTCACCTCCACCTAGATGCCAAGGTAACGGGTCTCGGCGGTGCCAGCTGTGGTCAGGGAGGTCCTTTGGCTCCCGACCAGGTACGTAGCGGCAGCTATGACTTCGGCTTCATCATCCGTCCGTTGAACATCGGTCGCGCTATGCCCGCCCACATCAACGAAACGGCACAAGTTTCTGCGGCTGGCGAAAAGCCTATCAACATGACTCACAGCCGTGTGGGTAAGGTAACCTTGAGCACGGCTGCCAAGAACCGCACCATCGTTTACTCCCTCAACGGAGCCAAGAAGGGACAGGCCTACACAGGTGCTATCGACCTGCGTGCCGGCGGTAAGGTAACGGCGTGGTACAAGGAAAACCCCGCACTGAAGGTTGAAATGACTTATCCGAAAATTGAGAGTGTACCCCTCGAGGTTGCCTTCGCTTCTTCTGAAGAACCGGGCAGCGGCAGTGCCACGCGTATGGTCGACGGCGATCCTTCCAGCATCTGGCACACCATGTACTCGATTACCCTCGCCAAATATCCGCACTGGGTGGACTTTGACGCCGGTGAAACGAAGAACATGAAGGGCTTCACGCTCCTGCCTCGTCAGGAAGGTGCCAACGGCTGGATTAAGGATTACGAAATCTATGTCAGCCAGGATGGCAAGGAATGGGGTGAACCCATTGTGAAGGGTACGTTTGCCCGCAATGCGGAACTCAAGCGTGTGATGTTCGACAAGCCCGTACAGGCTCGCTTCATCCGTCTGCGCGCACTCAACGAACACAACGGTCAGGACTATGCTTCTGCCGCAGAGTTCACACTGATTGCTGACTAAACGCTGTTTTTTCCGCTACGGGAAAAAACCATCCAACGAAAGGATGCGTCTCCAAGAGAAGGCGCATCCTTTTTTTTGTGGGTGACAAGCGAGAAAATTGCAAGAAAGTTGCAATGAAATACAAATCTTCAGACAAATAAATGGGGGGGGGTAAAATAGATGCAAAAATCATTTGTACCTTTGCAAAGTAATCTTTTAACTATCAACCATTTAGGGTTGATTTTCCCTTTTCCACAACTGAAAATTTACCATCAAGTTCTATCAATCTTTCAACAACCTAAGTATCTATGAGAAAATTAGTCTCTCTCTTTGCCCTTTGCACCTGCACTTCAATGCAGCTTTGGGCAGACAAGGTGCAGGTGTCTACGACTGAGCCCAATGCTCAGGCGAAGCCCGAACACCTTTACACGATGCAGAATGGCAACGGCCTCTACGCCAACGCCACCACTGCACCGACGCAGACGGAGGAAAACCGAGGTCTGTTTGCTTTCTACGCCGTGCCTGACAAGGCCGATGCGTACTACGTTTACAGCCATTCAGCCAAGAAGTGGCTCACGTACACACAGGCTGGCAGCTACAACAACGGCATCAACTTTGTCAAGATGAGCGACACGAAGGTGGAAAACGCTTACTTCAAGGTCAGCAACTACGCCGGGGACAACTACGAGCTCCAGCCCTACACCAGTTCAGGCACAAATGACAAGTATCTGAACTGGTTTTCGGGTACTTCGCAGAATCCCCTCGACGGTACAACTACACTCGGTCTTTGGAAAGATGGCGGTGCTACAGACGGTGGCAGCCGCTACACCTTCACCGAAGTCAGCCTCAAAAGCTACACTTACACCATCAGTGCACCCGAGGGTGTGAAGGTGACCATCGGCGGTAAGGAGTACACCAACGGAAAAACTTACACGCAGGAAGGTTCACTCAAAAAGGATAATGTCAGTGTCAACGTAGCAGCCAACCAGTTTGCCGCCATCTCCATTGATGACGTGAAGGGTACGATTAACGTACAAGTGGTAACCATTCCCGAACAGGCTGACAAAGAGCTCTATACCAACGCTGTGCTCTACCCGCAACAGCAAGAGACCGTAGGTGTAGCTACCATTGAGACGAAGGACAATGTTTACACGCTCAGCAATAAGGTGCTGGCAGCCAGCTTCATGAAGGTGGGCGATGCCCTCTTCTTCGCCGGTTCTAAGGCTATGGATCTGCAAGCCGGAACCGAACCTTTCACCGTGGCATTTGGCAATGGTGACAATGTGCCGGCTTCGGCGATGACACTCAAAAGCGTGCAAACGGCTGACTTGAAACCCGTAGAGAATGCCGTAGGTGGTGCAGAACACTACAACGGTAAAGCCATCGTGGCAAACTACGAATACAAGTACAAGGATTCACTCGTACAGATTGTCTGGCGCGCTGTGCTTCGCGACGGCAGCCACTATCTCCGCACGGAAATGGAACTCAAGGGGGTAAACAACGTGGATATGTTTAACATCATCCCGATGATTTACAACGTTGACACCAAAAAGGCGGGTTCTACACCTGCTGCCATCGGCAACACGCGCGGACAGGTACTCGTAAGCAATAAAATCTTTGCCGGTATCGAAACGCCGACGGGTTACAACACTGTAGGCGGTGCAACGGGCGACGAAGATAAATGGACGCTGGAACAGACTCTTGACCCTGTCAACTTGACGAAGGATTCTTGGAAACAAGTTCCCCAAGACAAGATTCCCAACCGCGTTATCGAGGCCATCGGCAAGAACTTCCCGAACATCATGGCTCACGAAATTGAGAACGTTACGCTCAAGAAGAACCAGAAGGTGGAAATCCTCGTGAAGTACAAGGCTGGTGCCAACCGCTTGAATTTGGGTGGTGTAGACCTGCTCGATGGCAGCAAGAACATCAGTGCCAGCGACTACCACAGCGCATTCACTGGCAACGCTCACAGCAACAACACGTTCACCTTCATTGCTCCCAATGACGGTACGTTCTCACTCCGTCTGTTTGCTGAAAATGCCACTGAGCCTATCACGGCAAGTTGCGATGTCACAACCAAAGTATATACCCCCAAGGAAGGTGCCATCGTTACAGCTGACATTGTAGGTATGCAGGGACGCTGGAGCCGCAATACCACACTCGAAGCAGGCGAGACCTGGAAGGTTTCTTCGGTGGTAGGTCTCATTGCCCAAGACGGCAAACAGGCTGAAACCGACCTTACCAAGACACAGAAGCGCCGTTCAGTCCTTGCTTACTCCGAACGTGAACGCGCAGTGCCCTGGCGTGCTTACGCCATGTACAATTGCTGGTACGAATTGAATATTAACCGCAACAATGATCCTGACCCGACGAAAAACTTCGTTTCAAAGCAAATGGAAGATGTCGTCAGCCACTGGAAGAAGGATATGTACGACCGCTACGGCATAGCTCCTGTCAGCTTCGTCATCGATGACGGTTGGGACAACTATGGCACCTGGACCTTCCACGCTGGTTTCCCCAACGAAATGCGTGACTTCTCGAAGATTGCAGCCGAAATGAACGCTGGTGTCGGTGCATGGCTCGGTCCGGTCGGCGGTTATGGTCAGAGTGGTAACTACCGCCGCCAGTATTGGAAAGACAAGGGTGGTATGCAACTCTCTAACCCTGCCTACTACAAGGTTTTTAAAGATGCTGCCAAGAACCTCACGCAAAATCAAGGTGACTTCACCTACTTTAAGTTTGACGGTATCTCTGCTCAGTTCTCTGCTACGGGACCCGATGCCGGCGATACAGGTAACGAGAATGCAGAAGGCATCATCCGCCTCGAACGCTATGTACGCGAGGAACTGAAGCGTGACATCTTCTTCAATACCAGTGTCGGTACTTGGGCAAGCCCCTTCTGGTATCGATATACCGATGCTACGTGGCGTCAGGAAGGTGACTACGGCGAAATCGGTGATAACAAGATTGACCGCGAAAAGTGGATTACTTACCGCGACAACCTCGTTCACCAGAACTACGTGACGAACTCTCCGCTCTGTCCCATCAACACGATTATGACTCACGGATTTATCCTCACGAAGTATGGTGCTGTAAGCAAGAACATGGACTACGAAGCAGTGCTCCGCGAACTCCGTTGCGCCTTCGTCTGTGGTTCGGGTATGGTGGAACTCTACAACGACTATCCTTTGATGAACTCCATCAACAAGGGACAGCTTTGGGCTGACCTCGCTGAGTGCATCAGCTGGCAGAAGCGCAACGCTGACGTTCTCCCCGATGCTCACTGGGTAGGCGGTGATCCCTGGACGGGCAGCAAGAGCGAAGTATACGGCTGGGCTGCATGGAACGGCAAGAAGTCTACGCTGGCACTCCGCAATGGTGCGAACGAGGCACAGACTTACAAGTTTACACTCCGTGAAGCACTCAACATTCCGGCTAATGTAACGGGCAAGATTGTGCTCCGCAAGTCGTTCGGCGTACAAGACGCACTCGAAGGGCTGACCGAGGGTCAGGCTATCGACATCGACCAGCAGTTGACGGTGAAGCTCCCGGCCAGCAGCCTCTTTAGCTACGACGGTCTCGATGCGTCCGTTACACCCCAGACTGTAACAAGCATCAACCTCACGCCCGAAACGGCTGAAAAAACGGTTGAAGTAGGTAAAAACACGGTCATCAAGGCTGCCGTTGCTCCTACTGAAGCTTCCTTCCCCGCCCTGGTTTGGACAAGCAGTGATGAAAATGTAGCTACGGTTCGCGGCGGTCTCGTACAGGCTAAGAAAGAAGGCAAGGTGACCATCACGGCTACGGCTATTGACGGCTCGGAAGTAAAGAGTACCATCGAACTGACGGTAACTCCCAAGGTACAGGAACCGTACGCTGTAAACTTTGACAAGACGGCTCTCAACACGCACGGTTCACACGAATTGAAAGCGGTGAAGCTAACTGCCAATCACGATGAGACGACTGCCAAGGAAATTAAACTGACGGGCAAGAAGAGCTATTACGACTTCACGGAAGCTCCCGAAGGTCAATTTTCCTGCAAGGCTGGTGACGTATTGAAGGTAGATTTCACCCAAGGCGGTAAATGGATGAATGCCTATGCTTTTATCGACCTCGACAACGACAAGCAATTCTCGTTTAACGAAGGACAAACGGACCAGACGGGTACAGACGTGATGACCTTCAGCTTCTACTCTGGTAACTTCAATGATGACTCAAAGGGTGTGAATTCTGCTGGCGAAGAACTGACGAGTAACAATCGCAACACCATAGATTGCCCCGAATTTACGGCTCCTATGCAGGCGGGTAAATACCGCATCCGCTTCAAGTATGACTGGAACAGTGTAGACCCCGGTGGTCAGCTTGCTGCTGACGGTACGCCGACGGGTGCCAACGGTATCCTCGCTAACGGCGGTGCTATCGTGGACGCTATACTTGAAGTAACGGGTGCTCAGACGCGTATCGAAGGTGTTACAACGGAAACTAGCAAGGACGTCATCTACGACCTCAGCGGCCGTCGCCTCAACGAAACTCCTGCCAAGGGTGTTTACATCAAGAACAATAAGAAGTACGTGAAGTAATTGACGTACAGTATATAATGAGGCAGCAGTTCCTTTCACAGGAACTGCTGCCTTTATTTTTGTGTGGAAACTATCGTAAAGTTTTCCGCAAGAGTTGAATGGCTCTCGGGGGCTCCCCGTAGGCAATTCCGACACCCGGAACGGCTCTCGGGGGCTCCCCGAAGGCAATTCCGACACCCGGAACGGCTCTCGGGGGCTCCCCGGAACACTTTCTAGCAACTACAATGGCTTGCGGGGACTCCCCGAATACTTTCTAGCAACTACAATGGCTTGCGGGGACTCCCCGAATACTTTCTAGCAGCTACAATGACTTGCGGGGACTCCCCGAACACTTTCTAGCAGCTACAACGGCTTGCGGGGGCTCCCCGAACACTTTCTAGCAGCTACAATGGCTTGCGGGGACTCCCCGAACACTTTCTAGTAGCTACAATAAAAAGCAAAGGCTTTAGCTGGTCGGTAAAATCAGCTAAAGCCTTTGTAATATAAAGGAATAGAGGTCAGACGAGATGAATACGCTACGTTAGAGTATTCAGGAATTAGCTTTCCAGATAGTAGTCTATCGAAGTTACTACGCGAACAGTTTTGATGTGAGGCGTGTACTGGTCACGGTTTTCAATGGAGAAAAGTCCCTGTTGTGCCGTCTTAATCTTGCCCAGTTTGCTGTCCGAGTCCTTGGCAAACTTATCGGCAGCCTCGCGGGCATTGCGGGTAGCTTCTTCAATCATCGCAGGCTTGATTTTATTCAAACTACGGAATTCATACTGCACCTCGGTGCTATAATCGTTGGCAGAAATGACAATGCCCTGTTGCAACAATTCGCCGACTCGGGGAATAAGATTGCGCACACGATCGACATCATCGGACGAAACAGTGATGATGGAGGTCACGTTGTAACGGTCGCGCTTCTTGACATCGGACGATGCGTAACGGTCAGCATAAAGGTCTTGCATCTGCGGAGCACCAGTCGTAATATCCTTGGCGGCTATACCGTTCTTTTGAAGGAAGCTGATAATCTGTCCGTTGACCGTGCGAATCTGCGTGTAGAGGGCCTGCATATCGTTTCCAGAGGTCTTGTACACCAGAGGCCAGATGACATGATCGGCCTGCACTTCGCGTTCAGCCAGACCGCGCACCGACACATGACGATCGCGCGAGGCGGAAGCTACATCGGCAAAACCGAGATAAACAAAGAAACCGACAAGGGTTAAGCCAACAGCTAAAAGAAGGGCTTCTAAACGATAATTCTTCATAGGAATAAATTTTTAAGGAGTAAAAATAGGGATTATGAGGTATGAAATTAGGGTTATGAGTTATAAAGTTAGGAGAGTTATCAGATTATTCATCAAGCCCAAGACTTCCAACTTGAACCCTTCACCCTTCAACACTTCAACACTTCAACTCTTCAACTTTAAACTTTTGAACTTTCCCCTCCTCCACTCCTCCACTTATTATGCTTCAATCCGGCCTTATACCTGCGGTGCTTCGCGCAACATCACGCGCACTTGCTCAAGTATCTCGAACAATTGGCTGACAGTTTCCGCACGCAGCATGGCAATGCGCGTCTGGCGGAAATTGGGGATGCCCTTGAATAAGGGAGAGGCTGCGAGATGGCGACGCACATGAAGGATACCACGATACTCATCAATGCGTCCGACACTTTGACGGACTTGTTCCTTGAGTACATCGAGTTTCCAGTCGGTGGTCATCGGAGCGTAGTCAGAGGGAACGACCCGGTCTACACAGTGGTCGGCCTGGTGGAGCGCATCGTGGATTTCCTTGAATATCCAGGGGCGGCCAAAGGTAGCACGACCCACCATAATGGCATCGACTCCGTAATCATTGAATGCACGCAAGGCTCCCTCGGCTGATGTGATGTCACCATTACCGATGACGGGTATACGCATACGCGGATTGCGCTTCACTTCACCGATCAAGGACCAGTCGGCTTCACCCGTATACATCTGTGCACGAGTACGACCGTGAATGGTCAGTGCCTGGATGCCGCAGTCCTGTAATTCTTCAGCCAAGGGTACGATAATCTTGTGGCTTTCGTCCCAACCCAAACGGGTCTTGACCGTCACGGGAACATCTACTGCATCGACTACCGCCCGCGTGATTTCAAGCATTCGCGGCGTGTCCTGCAAAAGTCCGGCACCGGCCCCTTTACCTGCCACGCGCTTGACCGGACAACCAAAGTTGATATCGAGTACATCGGGATGGGCACGTTCAACTACGATTTGAGCGGCATCGCGCACGGCTATAGGGTCTTTCCCGTAAATCTGAATGGCTACGGGACGTTCTTCGTCACAGACGGTGAGTTTCTCGAGACTCTTGTTGACCATGCGCACCAGGGCATCGGCAGCTACAAATTCAGAGTAAACCATCGAAGCACCAAGCTGGCGACAAAGCAGACGAAAACCGATGTCGGTCACGTCTTCCATCGGAGCTAAGAGCACTGGACGGTCGCCCAAATCGAGATTTCCTATAAACATAATGTGGGAGTAAAAGGGGATGAGGAAGTGGGACGTAACGCACGACGCACATTGTGCAGTCCGAGCCCGATGTGGAGCGCACCTAAAGCGAACAGGGCGCCTGCGGACCATTCTTCCATAAAGTGAAAGACTTGGGGGAAATACATCACACCCAAGGCAAAGAGGTTGTTAGCAATGTGAGCGGGTAAACAGAGCGACAGATTGCCCGTTCGCAAGTAAAAGAGACCGAATATCCACCCGAGGACAAAGGCGGGTACGGCCTGCGCCCAATTCTGATGAACCACGGCAAAAGCCAAAGCGGCAACTGCGGCTGCAAGCCAGGAAGGAAGATGACGCTGACGCAGATAACGCACGATGCCGGCACGGAAGATGAGTTCCTCGGTCAACGGACCAACGAGAACCAACAGCAGGACACAGAGGGGATGGTACTTCATGGCGTCAAACAGGGTCTGCATACCGTTATCGGAAAGATGAAAGGGTTCCAGTACCAAGGAAAGACCAAACGCCAAAAGGATGACGGCCAAAACAGCAAAGAAAATCTGGCGCGGACGCGGTCGTTGGCTCTTCCACACGAATGCATCCTCAGAAGGTGTTGCAGTGAGCCGCTTCCAACGAGGTTCAAGACGATAGAACCACAGGGCCAAACCGACGCAAAGAAGGCAATCGACAACAAACATCGCCGTGCCCATAGCGATGGGTTGAACTGTTAAGGATTCAAGGCTCACTCCTTGACCAAGGCGGCTCTGTTGTGAGAAGAGAATGGCCAACAGACCTGCCACCACTTGCGACACAACAAAGAGGAGAAAAAAGAGCAGAGCTTTCATCGTTCGCTCAACATTTGTCGCACCGTATCAGCATCTACAGCTAACTGAGCTTGAAGGGCTTCGATGCTACTGAAACGCTGTTCATCGCGCACTCGACGGTAAAACTCTACCCGGATATGCTTACCATAAAGATCACCCCCTGAATAGTCAAGCAAATGGGTCTCGATGGACTGATCGTGTCCGTTATCAAGCGTAGGACGCCAACCGATATTGAGCATTCCCATGTAGCTGAAACTGTCTATCCACACGCGCACGGCATATACTCCACGTCCAGGTACCAATTGCTCAATGCAGTCGGGACGAAGATTGGCTGTGGGATAGCCCATTAGCGTGCCTGCTCGGTGACCTTCGATGACTTCGCCTTCCAAAACATAGGGACGTCCCAAGCAAGTACGGGCCATTTCAACATTACCACCCGTCAAGAAACGGCGGGTTGCGGAGGAACTGATACGGATGTCGTCGGCATCAAAAGGACGCACGCGCAGGACTTCCATGCCTAACTCTTTTCCATATTTGACGTATTCCTTATATCCCGCAGAAAGGTCGCTTCCGAAGTGGTGGTCATAACCTACGAGCAGACATTTCACACCGAGTTCGCGACAAAGTATCTGCTCCATAAAATCGTGGGAAGTCAGCATGGACATGGTTTGGTCAAAGTGGAGCAACGCACAACCTGCCAAACCACAGGCTTCGAGCAAACGGAGTTTCTCTTCATTAGTTGTCAACAATTCAGGCCAATAGCGGGTATGGGTCAGAGCAAGCCGAGGATGCTCTTCAAAAGAGATGACAAGGGGTAACAAGCCACGACGAGCGGCCTCAGCCTTTACTTGTTCGATAAGATACTGATGTCCACGATGAACACCGTCAAAGAAACCGATTGCGGCACAATAACCCTGAGCCGCTTCGTTCCACATACGGAACTTCTTAAAGCTGTAGTTTGCCATTTTCATCGAAATATTTAAACCATTCGCTTCCAGCCGGGGCAAGCAGAGATTGCAGACCACAGGCATGGGCGCTTTCACAATTTACTTCACTGTCATCAAAGAAGAGTACTTCTGAAGCCGGAACGCCCAAGCCGCGCACCACAGCGTCGTAAACTTCAGGTGCGGGCTTTTCAGCTCCAAGTTCGTAGGAGAGAAAGATGGAGTCGAAGAAGTCGTCAACCGTCTTTCCCTGGTAACGGAAGAAGTCATCACAGGCCTGACGCCAATGCACGGGATTGGTATTGCTCAACAAGCTAACAGGATAGTGTTGCTTAATACGTTGGAGCATGTCGAGCCTTTCAGTAGGAACGCCTATCAAGTAGTCTTCCCAGGCGGCTACGATTTGCTCATCGGTTAACGCAGCATTGCCTGACAGTTCGCGCAGGCTGGCGCAAAACGCTGGAATACCAATTTTTCCGCTTTCTAACTGGGAGAACACACCGGCTTGACGATAAGTGCCAAGGTAAGGGCGAATATCAAAACCTAAGGCGGCAAACGAACGGATGCAACGCTCGCGGTCTAAATCAACCAGTACACCGCCAAAATCGAAAAGAAGAATCATGAGAAGGGAGAATGGGTTAGAGAGTATAAAGTTGAGTTGAATGGATAGAGAAGTCGAACTTTCGTTTATTTCTCCTGCTTCACCACCTTATAAAGCTTATCGGAAGGGCGAATCTTCTCGGGTACGGGAATCGAAACGCGCATTCCCTTTACAGCCTTCTCTACAGGACCATTGTCGCCGTGAATATCGGTTGCTTCGACATAAAGTGCCCCCGTTGTTGGACCGATAATAAGCATCTTATCGCCCACTTCAAACTCACCTGCTTCGATATAGAACTCACCAACTCCGAGTTTGGAGAAGTACTTCATGCCCTTACCTACGTATTGTTTTTTCTCGGTAGCTTGCGAACCATAGACGTCGCTCCACTCACCCAATTTACGACCCAGGTAATAGCCATCCCAGAAGCCACGATTGAAGACGGTGGCCAAACGCGTGGTCAAGGATTCGGCCAACTCAGGCGTAAAAGTTCCCGCCTCAACAGCGGCTATTGCTTCCTTGTAACAGCTTACAACGGTGTAAACGTATTCGGCACTGCGGGCACGACCTTCGATTTTGAACACACGCACACCGGCCTCCATCATGCGGTCGATAAAATTGATGGTCTTGAGGTCCTTGGGACTCATGATGTATTTGTTGTCTACATCAAGCTCTACGCCGGTTTCGCGGTCGCGCACGGTATAACTGCGGCGGCAAATCTGCATGCATTCTCCCCGATTGGCTGAACGACCTAAATTGTCGAGAGAGAGATAGCATTTGCCGCTAACTGCCATGCAAAGTGCACCGTGGCAGAACATTTCGATACGGATAAGTTCGCCCTTCGGTCCACAAATCTTTTCACGCTCGATGGCTTCATAAATTTGGCGAACCTGGTCTAAGTTCAATTCGCGAGCCAACACGACTACATCGGCAAAGCGTGCATAAAACTTCAACGCTTCGACATTCGAGATATTGAGCTGAGTCGAGAGGTGAACTTCCTGACCAATCTCGTTGCAATAGCTCATTACGGCAACATCACTGGCAATAATGGCAGAGATACCGGCTTCATGGGCGGCATCACAAATGCGGTGCATGAGTTCAATATCTTCATCGTAAATGATGGTATTGACCGTCAGATAAGACTTTACACCTTGTTCAGCACAACGGGCCGCAATATCGCGAAGATCGTCAATGGTGAAATGACTGGCACTGTGGGCACGCATATTGAGTGCTTCAATGCCGAAATAGATGGAATCGGCTCCAGCCTTCAGCGCGGCAGCTAGCGCTTCACGCGAACCGACAGGAGCCATAACTTCGTATGTATTCATGAGAATAAACTAAGTGAGAAAAAGAATAAATGAAAAGCTCTGACAACTTACTCAATGCGAGTGCCACAACCTGCGCCCAAGGCATCGGCACGAGTAATGACCACACGCTTTACCCCCGCTTCGACTGCTGCAAGGCTGTTTTCGATCTTAGGCAACATGCCTCCCGACACAATGCCTTCGGCCTTGAACTGTTCGAAACTCGAACGGGTGATAAGGGGAATCACACTTTGCTCATCGGCAGGATTGGACAACACTCCGGCATGTTCAAAGCAATATACCAAAGTGACCTCATAGTATGGTGCCAAAGCTTTGGCCACTTCGCTGGCTATCGTATCGGCATTGGTATTGAGCAACTGTCCCTGGCCATCGTGGGTCAACGGAGCTAATACGGGAGTGATTCCAGCTTCGACTAATTGTGCCAAACGTGCACCGTCTACCCGATCAACATCGCCTACAAAACCGTAGTCTACTCCGTCCTTTAAAGGACGACGATGGGAGCGAATCAAGTCCATATCGGCACCCGTCAGTCCCAAGGCATAAATGCCAGTTGCCTGCAATTGGGCAACGACATTCTTGTTGACGCTACCTCCATAAACCATCGTGACAACTCGGAGCATATCCGCATCGGTGACACGACGGCCTTGTACCATGACGGTTTCAATTCCCAAATGAGTAGCCAAGTCTGTTGCACTGCGTCCTCCACCATGCACGAGCACTTTCGGACCAGGTAAAACAGAAAAATCGCGCAGGAATTGTTCCAACGCGTCGGGCGATTCGACGATCTTACCACCCACTTTCAAGAGTGTCAGCACTTTTTTCATAGGGGCAAAGATAATGAAAAGGGAATGCAACCGTAGGAAGGACAGGCTTTTTTCTTCTCCGAGGAAACCTTCTCTTCCGCCTTCTGACAAGAGGTTTTGGATACGAAAAAACCACTGGAAGGAAGCGGCAAAGCCTTTCGAACCAGTGGTAAACAATACTATTTAAAAACGGAAGATTATAAATCAATCTGTGCTTCGTTAATAAGACGGCGAATGTAGTCCACATCCTGATTGGGACAAATCATCAGATGATCACCTTCTTGTACTACCAGGAATCCATCCAATCCCGCTACCACGGCCTTCATTTGCTTGGGCAGGCGCACCATGCAACGTTGAGTTCCGGAGAAAAGTACCTTAGATCCCCCACTGACCGCATTTCCGTCAGCATCGTGGGGCGATACTTCATGCATTTCGGGCCAGCAACCTATATCTGCCCATCCAAAATTGCACTCTTGCACCACCACGTTCTCACACTGTTCGAGTATAAAAAGATCCAATTGGCGCGGCACACTTTCGGTAAACGTAGAACGGACATATTCCATCTCATCCGCAATGGTCAGCATTTGCCGAGCCAGAACTTCCACGGGTTGAGAAGGACGATTGACCAGTTGATCCAAACGTTTCCCCATCGTTTGCCCCTTCCACATGAAAATTCCGGTATTCCAAAGGAACTCACCGCTCTCGAGGAAAAGGCGGGCATACTCGTCTTCCGGCTTCTCGGTAAAGGACTTCACACGATAAAGATTGTGCTTATCTACTTCATCCCCCATCTGGATATAACCATAAGCCGTATTAGGCAAGGTGGGACGCACCCCCATGGCCAAAAAGTCGTCATGCTGATCGACGAAATCCAATCCTTTCAAAATCTGTTCCTCGAACAAATCGTCATGCTGTATCAGCTGGTCGGCAGGCGTCACAATCACATTGGCATTTGGATTAATCAGAACGGCATGCCAAGTGGCCCAGATGGAAGCAGGCGCGGTATTGAGTTGAACAGGCTCGGGAAAGATATTCGCTACAGGTAATTCAGGAAGTTGCTCCTGTACCAAGGACACATACCCCTCATAAGTAGTAACGAAAATATGATCAGCAGGAATAAAACGAACAAAACGATCGTAAGTCTGTTGCAACAACGTACGCCCCGTACCAAAGAAGTCGATAAACTGTTTGGGCATCTCCTTCTGACTCGCGGGCCATAATCTGCGTCCTACGCCACCTGCTAAAATAATGCAGTAATTATTCAGCTGCGGTTTCTTCATAGCTTCATGGTTTTAGTTCATTGTCTGAACAAGCCGATTGATTACTCTCACACAACATAGGGGGATATAAAAACAACCTAGCCTGATCAAGTTCTGCGAAGATAGGAAATAATCCATCGGTCTACTCGGCAACCTCGACTAAAAAACTCAAAAACTACCACATTCCCCAATATATCTTCCATTTCGAACAAAGAAATATGCTATAAAGTCAATCGAACGCTCCCGAAAGCAAGGAATCATCCAATGCATCATCTAACGTAGAAAGGAAATAAACCAGCCTATTAAACAGCTGAGCAAGGTGGTTACGCGAAGAAAATCCCCCATTTATCTTATTATTTCAATGCAATTTCGCTATTAGCTGAAGATTTTTCCATCAAATCTTTGCAACTTTCAAAAAAAGCACTACTTTTGCATCGCTTTAAGCCTCAAAGCTAAGAAGCAGCCCAGATGGCGGAATCGGTAGACGCGCTGGTCTCAAACACCAGTGGGGCAACCCGTGCCGGTTCGACCCCGGCTCTGGGTACCATCCAACGCTTGACAATCACAAGATTGCCAAGCGTTTTTTTATATGCATACATGCGACGAACACGATCAACCCTACAGATTTGTATGAATGCCCTTCCTATTGCATGCTTCAGCATCCAATCCACATATCAATAAAACAAAGTCGGCAAGCTATCCCTTTCAGAAAGAGAAAACTTGCCGACTGGCGTTTAACCTCACAAAGGACGGCCTAAACCTAGACCATATAATAAGTTAGAACATATAACTCAATCCAATGGTAAAGTTGGAATTGTGGCTAGATGATTCATCCCAAACCTTAGAGAAACCATACTCATAGCCCAAACCAATTTGGAACTTAGAAACTTCTACACCAAGGCGAAGCCCCCAGCCCCCATCGAATACGTTACCGGCATCATCACCGAAGAAGTCCGACTTCACGTCATCACCGCCAATGGGTGAATCGACATCAACCTTGTGTTTACCACAAACACCAAAAGCAAAGTAAGGACCCGTCTCACCAAAGATTGAAACATTATCACTACATAGAAACGGTAACCAA
>AMCI01004411.1_pt1 | contig 27867 bp, 23 predicted proteins | sample 419838 | NCBI WGS metagenome assembly AMCI01 (sample SAMN01090643, study PRJNA158313) | gut metagenome
GAGCAAACATAAGTTAAATTATTAATAGCATTAAATTATGAGATTATTTTTCTCAAAACGGGAATTGAAATTGAAGAGGAAAAGAACCATTGCTGCTTTGGTATGTATGGCGATTGTTTTCGGAGTGTATTGGTTTTTGACTCGCCCGCAAAAGGCGGAACCGCTGATGCCTACAGTGATTGTAGAACCGGTGGTGAAGGATGACGTGGAAATTTATGGAGAATACGTGGGACGTATCCGGGCTCAGCAGTTTGTTGAAGTGCGTGCCCGTGTGGAAGGCTATCTAGAGAAGATGCTTTTTGCTGAAGGTACGTATGTAGGTAAGAATCAGGTGCTGTTTGTAATTAATCAGGACCAGTATCGGGCAAAGGCTGATAAGGCCAGAGCACAACTGAAGAAAGATCAGGCACAGGCTCTGAAGGCTGACCGTGACTTGAAGCGTATCCGTCCGTTGTTTGAACAGAACGCTGCCAGTCAGCTCGACTTGGACAATGCGGTAGCCGCTTACGAGAGTGCCGAGGCCACGGTGGCTATGAGTGAAGCGGATCTGGCTCAGGCAGAATTGGAACTGGGTTATACGATTGTCCGATCACCGCTGTCGGGACATATCAGTGAAAGAAACGTGGATTTGGGTACATTGGTAGGTCCGGGTGCTAAGTCGCTTTTGGCTACCATCGTGAAAAGCGATACAGTATTGGTGGACTTCAATATGACGGCTCTCGATTATCTGAAGAGTAAGGAAAGAAATATTAACCTTGGACAGCAGGACTCAACTCGTTCCTGGCAACCGAATATTACTATAACATTGGCAGACAACACCGTGTATCCGTATAAAGGGTATGTGGATTTCGCTGAACCGCAGGTAGACCCGCAGACGGGTACGTTCTCGGTGCGTGCAGAAATGCCGAATCCGAAGCAGGTGTTGCTGCCGGGACAGTTTACAAAGGTGAAATTATTGCTTGATGTGCGCGAAGGTGCGCTGGTGGTACCTATGAAGGCGGTGATTGTGGAAAAAGGCGGTGCGTATATCTTTACAATGCGTAAGGATTGTACGGTGGAAAAACGTTTTATCGAATTGGGGCCTGAAGTAGGCAACAATGTGGTGGTGGAACGTGGTTTGGCGGCCGATGAAACGATTGTGTCGGAAGGTTTCCATAAACTGACTCCGGGTATGAAGGTGCGCCCGTCAAAAAATGCAAGCGGTATTAATGTTAAAGGTGAGTAAACGATGAAAGTAAGTTTCTTTATAGATAGACCGGTCTTTTCGATGGTTATCTCCATCGTGATTGTGATTGTCGGTATTATCGGACTGACCATGCTTCCGGTGGACCAGTATCCTCAAATTACTCCTCCGGTGGTGAAGATTAGTGCTTCGTATCCGGGTGCCAGTGCCTTGACGGTGTCGCAAGCCGTGGCTACGCCGATTGAGCAGGAAATTAATGGTACGCCTCGAATGCTTTATATGGAATCCAGCAGTTCCAACTCTGGCGGTTTCTCGGCCACAGTAACGTTTGATGTGTCGGCCGACCCCGACTTGGCTGCAGTGGAAATACAGAACCGTGTGAAGTTGGCAGAGTCTCGCTTGCCGGCTGAAGTGGTGCAGAATGGTATTTCGGTAGAAAAACAGGCGGCCAGTCAGTTGATGACCATCTGTTTGACTTCGGCTGATCCGAAGTTTGATGAAATCTATCTCAGTAACTTTGCAACAATCAACGTGCTTGACGTGATTCGTCGTATTCCCGGTGTGGGTCGTGTGTCGAATATCGGTAGCCGATATTATGCGATGCAAATTTGGGCTCAGCCGGATAAACTGGCTAACTTTGGCTTGACGGTGAAGGATTTGCAGGATGCGTTGAAAGATCAGAACCGTGAATCGGCGGCCGGTGTACTGGGTCAGCAGCCGGTGAAGGGATTGGACGTGACGATTCCTATCACAACGCAGGGCCGTTTGTCTACGGTGAGTCAGTTTGAAGATATTGTGGTGCGTGCAAACCCCAATGGGTCTATCATCCGTCTGAAGGATGTGGCACGCGTGTCGTTGGAAGCTTCTTCGTATAGCACGGAGAGCGGTATCAACGGTGAGAATGCAGCGGTGCTGGGTATTTATATGTTGCCGGGTGCCAATGCCATTGAGGTGGCCGAACGGGTGAAGGAGGCGATGAAGGAAATCAGTAGTAACTTCCCTGAAGGATTGTCATATGAAATCCCGTTTGATATGACAACCTATATTTCAGAGTCTATTCATGAGGTGTATAAAACACTGTTTGAAGCTTTGGTGCTGGTGGTGCTGGTGGTTTACTTATCTTTGCAGAGCTGGCGGGCTACGGTGATTCCGGTGGTGGCTGTGCCCATTTCATTGATCGGTACTTTCGGCTTTATGTTGATTTTTGGTTTCTCGCTCAATATATTGACGTTGCTTGGGTTGATTCTGGCCATTGGTATCGTGGTGGATGATGCCATTGTGGTGGTGGAAAGTGTGGAACATATTATGGAGACAGAAAAACTGAGTCCGTATGAGGCTACGAAGAAGGCGATGAACGGGTTGGCCAGTGCGCTGATTGCTACATCGCTGGTGTTGGCTGCGGTGTTTGTGCCGGTGAGTTTCTTGAGTGGTATTACGGGACAGTTGTATCGTCAGTTCACGGTGACGATTGTGGTGTCTGTATTGATTTCTACCGTGGTGGCATTGACGTTGAGTCCGGTGATGTGTTCGCTTATTCTGAAGCCGGACAGTGGTAAGAAGAAGAACATTGTGTTCTGCAAGATCAATGAATGGCTGGCTTTGGGCAGTAACAAGTATGTGGGCTCTGTGAATCGTGTCATCAAGCATCCGCGCAGGGTGTTGAGTGGTTTTGGAGTGTTGCTGATAGCTATTCTGTTGATTCATAGGCTGATTCCGACCAGTTTCTTGCCGGTGGAAGACCAAGGCTATTTTAAGATTGAGTTGGAATTGCCCGAAGGAACAACGCTGGAGCGTACGCGTAATGTGACCGACCGTGCTATTGCTTATCTTGAAAAGAATCCGTATATCGGCTACATTCAGAATGTAACGGGTAGTAGCCCACGCATTGGCAGTAATCAGGGACGTACGGAACTGACGGTAATCCTTAAGCCGTGGGAAGACCGGAAATCGACTACCATTCAGGAAATTATGAACGAGATTGAAACGCATCTGAAAGAATATCCGGAATGTAAGGTGTATTTGTCTACACCTCCTGTGATTCCGGGGTTGGGTACTTCGGGTGGTTTTGAAATGCAACTCGAAGCACGTGGTGAAGCCACGTTTGATCAGCTGGTGGATGCGGCTGATACGCTGATGCATTATGCTTCTCAATTCAAGGGCATCGCCGGTTTGTCTTCTTCGCTGCAGTCGGAAATTCCGCAGTTGTATTTTGATGTAGACCGCGATAAAGTGAAGTTGCTGGGTGTGCCGTTGGCTGATGTGTTTTCAACGATGAAGGCGTATACGGGTTCGGTGTATGTCAACGACTTTAATATGTTTAATCGTATTTATAAGGTATATATTCAGGCTGAAGCTCCTTATCGTGAGCACAAGTCGAATATCAATCTTTTCTTTGTGAAGGCTTCCAATGGTGCGATGGTGCCGCTGACTTCATTGGGAAATGCTTCTTATACTACCGGACCGGGTAGCATCAAGCGTTTCAATATGTTTACTTCGGCGGTTATCAATGGTACTGCGGCGCAGGGATATAGTTCTGGTCAGGTGATGGAAACGATGGAGCAGATTGCTCAACAGCATTTGCCCGATAATATCGGAGTGGAATGGAGCGGTCTTTCTTATCAGGAAAAGAAGGCTGGAGGACAGACTGGACTTGTGATGGCATTGGTGTTCTTGTTTGTGTTTTTGTTCCTGGCTGCTCAGTATGAAAGTTGGACAGTGCCTATAGCGGTGTTGCTTTCTTTGCCGGTAGCGGCTTTGGGAGCCTATTTAGGGGTAGGACTTTGCGGCTTGGAGAATGATGTGTATTTCCAGATTGGCTTGGTGATGTTGATGGGATTGGCTGCCAAGAATGCGATTTTGATTGTTGAGTTTGCCAAAGTGCAGGTAGATAAGGGAGAAGATTTGATTCAGTCGGCTATTTATGCGTCTAAGTTGCGTTTCCGTCCGATTTTGATGACTTCCTTGGCTTTTGTGTTGGGTATGCTTCCCATGGTGTTGGCCAGTGGACCGGGTTCGGCAAGCCGCCAGGCAATCGGTACCGGTGTATTCTTCGGAATGATTTTTGCTATTATCTTTGGTATTATTCTTGTACCTTTCTTCTTTGTGCTGGTGTATAAGACGAAGTCGAAAATTTTAAATTTGAAGAAATAGAATGAACAGAAAATATATGTATTTGGGCGTTTTGCTGCTTGCAGGGGTGTTGACCTCCTGCAAGGTGGGCAAAAGTTATGTGCGCCCTGATTTGAATTTGCCCGAACAATTGGCGAAGAATCAGGATTCGTTGAGTCTGGGTAATCAGGATTGGAAGTCGATTTATACAGATGCAACGTTGCAGGGGTTGATTGACCGGGCGCTGGAGCATAACAAGGATATGTTGATTGCTGCGGCCCGTGTGAAGGAGATGGCGGCTCAGAAACGAATCTCTACCGCGGCTCTGTTGCCAGATCTTAATGGCAAGGTGACTGCTGAACGGGAATGGGAGAAGAAAGGAGGTGACTCTTATTCAAAGTCGGATGAGTTGAAAGGTCAGCTTCTGTTGTCTTGGGAACTGGACCTGTGGGGTAATTTGCGCTGGGCACGTTCGGCCAGTGTGGCGGAGTATCTGCAGTCGGTGGAAGGACAACGTGCGTTGAAGATGACCATTGTGGCGGAAGTGGCTCAGGCTTATTATGAACTGGTGGCACTGGATACGGAACTGGATATTGTAAAGCAGACGTTGAAGGCACGTGAAGAGGGGGTGCGCTTGGCTCGTATCCGTTTCGCTGGGGGGCTTACTTCGGAAACGGCTTACCGTCAGTCGCAGGTGGAACTTGCCCGTACGGCTACGCTGGTGCCTGATCTGGAAAGGAAGATTTCACTGAAAGAAAATGATATCGCTTTTTTAGCGGGTGAGTATCCCAACCGGATTGTGCGTTCGAGTCTTTTGTATGATCTCAATGGTCTTGAGGTGTTGCCGGTAGGTTTGCCTTCAGACTTGCTGGAGCGTCGCCCCGATATCCGTCAGGCAGAACAGAAACTGATTGCTGCCAATGCAAAGGTGGGGGTGGCTTTGACCAATATGTTTCCCCGTTTGACACTGACGGGTGAACTGGGAGGTGAAAGTTCTGCTTTGTCTGATTTGCTTGATTCGCCGTATGCTCTGCTGAAAGGGGCTTTGCTTACTCCGGTATTTGGTTGGGGAAAGAATCGGGCTGCCTGGAAGGCTAAGAAGGCGGCTTATGAGGCTGAAGTGCATGCTTATGAAAAATCGGTGCTGCAGGCTTTCAAGGAAACTCGTAATGCTATTGTCAACTTCAGCAAAATCAAAGAGGTGTATGAATTGCGTGCTAAGCTGGAAAAGTCGGCCAAGAGTTATATGGACCTGGCTCAGTTGCAGTATATCAACGGGGTTATTAACTATTTGGATGTGCTGGATGCGCAGCGTGGATATTTTGATGCTCAGATTGGTTTGAGTAACGCTATCCGCGACGAACGGATTGCCGTAGTGCAGTTGTATAAAGCGCTTGGTGGCGGCTGGAAATAGACTGTGTAAACAAAAGGGAGAAGTTTTTTTTCATAATTCAGAAAAAAATGCGAAATTTGCAACGCTTTTCAATTTACGGAAAAATATACTAACACCTTTAAATATAAAAAAGAAATGACTAAAAGTGCATTGCAGATTGCAAGGGCTGCTTACCAGCCCAAACTTCCGAAAGCATTGGCTTCGGGAGCTGTTAAGGTTGTTGCCGGTGCTGCTACTCAGTCTGTAGCAGATCAGGAAGCTATCAAGGCTTTATTCCCTAATACATACGGAATGCCGTTGATTACATTTGAAGCTGGTGAAGCTGTTTCACTTCCGGCTATCAATGTGGGTGTGATTTTGTCGGGTGGTCAGGCTCCTGGCGGTCACAACGTAATCTCTGGTTTGTTTGATGGTATCAAGAAGTTGAATCCGGAAAGCAAACTTTATGGCTTTATTTTGGGTCCTGGTGGTTTGGTAGACCATGACTATATAGAACTGACGGCTGATATTATCGACGAATACCGTAATACAGGTGGTTTTGATATCATCGGTTCTGGCCGTACCAAACTGGAAAAAGAAGAACAGTTTGAAAAGGGGTACGAAATCATCAAGGAATTGGGTATCAAAGCGCTGGTTATTATTGGTGGCGATGACTCTAATACAAATGCTTGTGTGTTGGCCGAATACTATGCTGCCAAGAATTATGGCGTTCAGGTAATCGGCTGTCCGAAAACAATCGACGGTGACTTGAAGAATGATATGATTGAGACTTCGTTCGGTTTCGATACGGCTTGTAAGACTTATGCCGAAGTGATTGGTAACATTCAACGTGACTGTAACTCGGCTCGTAAGTATTGGCATTTTATCAAACTGATGGGTCGTTCGGCTTCTCACATTGCTTTGGAATGTGCTTTGCAGGTTCAACCCAATGTCTGTATCATTTCTGAAGAAGTAGAAGAAAAGGATATGTCTTTGGACGATGTAGTGACTTACATCGCTCAGGTAGTGGCCGACCGCGCTGCTCAAGGCCACAACTTCGGTACTGTTTTGATTCCGGAAGGTCTGGTTGAATTTATACCGGCTATGAAGCGTCTGATTGCTGAATTGAACGACTTCCTGGCTGCTAACGCTACTGAATTCTCTCAAATCAAGAAGTCGGCTCAGCGTGATTATATCATCCGCCACTTGTCTGCTGAGAACTCAGCTATCTATGCAAGTCTGCCGGAAGGTGTGGCTCGTCAGTTGTCTTTGGACCGTGACCCGCATGGAAACGTTCAGGTTTCTTTGATTGAGACTGAAAAACTGTTGTCTGAAATGGTAGGTACTAAGTTGGCTCAGTGGAAGGAAGAAGGTAAGTATGTTGGTAAGTTTGCTGCTCAGCACCACTTCTTCGGTTACGAAGGCCGTTGCGCTGCTCCGTCTAACTTTGACGCTGACTACTGCTATTCTTTGGGCTTCACAGCTTCTATGTTGATTGCTAACGGTAAGACGGGTTATATGTCTTCTGTACGTAACACGACAGCTCCCGCAGCTGAATGGATTGCTGGTGGTGTACCTATCACTATGATGATGAATATGGAACGTCGTCATGGTGAAATGAAACCGGTCATTCAGAAGGCTCTTGTGAAGTTGGATGGTGCTCCGTTTAAGGCTTTTGCTGCTCAACGTGAACGCTGGGCGAAGGAAACGGATTATGTTTATCCGGGTCCAATCCAATACTTCGGCCCTACTGAAGTTTGCGACCAACCGACTAAGACTTTGCAGTTGGAACAACAGAAGTAATCGGCAACGGTTGTCTGTGAATGTACAACGTTGTTGAGTAAATGATATATGAACGGTGGACGGTGGCTGTCTGAAGACAGAATATCGTTCACCGTTTGTCTCTTTTGGTTCGTTTGTCCGTGCCGGTTATTGTCTTTTTTATTATTTGTTTTCTTTAATTTCTAACTGTTACTCCATTGCCGCTATTTAACTTGTCCACTCAACCGGTAAAAAAGAAAAAGAAATCGGGTCCTGTATCTCATAAGAAGAAGTCTGGAACTGCATCTTCCCGAAAAAGAGGTACTGCTTCTGCTGTTAAAACACGTTCTGTGAAGACTGTCCGGAAGAAGCAGGATGAGGGTATGTCTGCCTGGCAGCGTAATGTGCTTGCGGTATTGATGGTGGTGGCTTTTTCTTTTCTTTTTTATTATTTTTTTATCCGGCCTTATGAGTATCGCTGGAAACCTTGCTATGGTTTGAAGGATTATGGGGTATGCATTCCGTATGGATATCAGGTGCACGGCATTGATGTGTCTCATTACCAGGGTAAGATTGATTGGCAACTGTTGCAACAGCATCAGGAGGCCATTACTCCTTTACAGTTTGTGTTTATGAAGGCTACAGAAGGAGGGGATCATAGTGATACAACGTTTGCTTCTCATTTTGCCAATGCACGTGCTCACGGCTTTATTCGGGGGGCTTATCATTTTTTTATTCCGGGAACCGATGCTTTGCGGCAGGCTGAGTTTTTTATTCAAACAGTACAATTGGATACTGGCGACTTGCCTCCAGTCTTGGATGTAGAAGTGACTGGACGTAAAAGCAAGCAGGAGTTGCAGCAGGGTATTATTCGTTGGCTTAATCGGGTAGAAGCGCATTATGGAGTGAAGCCTATTTTGTATACATCATATAAGTTTAAGAAAAAGTATCTGAATGATTCGGTGTTTAATGCATATCCTTACTGGATTGCTCACTATTATGTTGATTCTGTGAGGTATGAGGGGCGATGGGATTTTTGGCAACATACCGATGTGGGAAGTGTGCCAGGCATTGAGAAGGAAGTGGACCTGAATGTATTCCATGGTTCTTTGGCAGATTTGAAGGCATTGACTATCCAGAAAAAGTCTATTCAGAAAACAGACTATCTAGAAAAACACTATTCAACAATTGATAATATAGAAAAAAATGACTAACAGTGAGTGATTATTCTAGCGCTGGTTGTGCTTTTTCATCCCTCTGCTGTTAGCCAGTTATTTTCGAGTCTTCCCTTTTGTTTTTTTCGAGTTTTTCGTCTTTGATTATATAGAAAACTGGGTTTAGGGTTTGAAAATCATTTTAACGGCAGCCCACCGGTTTTTTTCTTTGTGATGAACATAGATGAGTCCGTTCTTTTCTGCTTCTGCTTGGATAACAGGAATGTCATCTACATAAAACCCGCTTAAATAGAGCTCTGAGCCAGGATGCATGCAGGCTGTATAGTGCTTCATGTCATTGACTAGGATGTTGCGGTTGATGTTGGCAATGATGACATCGAATGGTCCTTTGCCGGAAAGGGAAGAGGCATCTCCTTGAGATACTGAAATGTCATCTACGTGGTTCAATTCTATGTTTTCAATTGAATTGCGTACACACCATTCATCAATATCAATTGCTGTGCAGGGATGGGCTCCGCGCATGCGTGCCAAGATGGCTAGGATAGAGGTTCCGCACCCCATATCGAGCAAGGATTTGTTTTGCAATTCGTTATCCAGCAGTTCTTCAAGGATGAGGCTGGTTGTTTCGTGATGTCCGGTGCCAAATGCCATCTGTGGATTGATGACAATGTCGTATTCTGCTTGAGGAACGTCCTGATGAAAAGTGCTGTGAATAACGCAGCGGTTGCCGATGATAATCGGCTGGAAGAAGTTTTTTTCCCATTCTTCGTTCCAATCTTTGTCTTCGGCTTCTATTTGGGTGTAGGAAATTTGGGTGTCGGGCAAGGGAAAATCTTGAACGGCATTTTGGATGGCTTCTCCATTGCATAGGTCTTGCTGGATATACGCTTTCAGTCCTTCTTCGTATTCAACAAAACTCTCAAACCCTACTTCTCCTAAAACGGCTGCGAGTACGTCGTTGACGGTTTCTGTGCACGGACTAGTGTGGAATGTGAACTCAAAATACTTCATAGTTGTTTTTTAATTGTAGTAAATAATATCACAAAGATAATTAAAATAGGGATTTCCCTATTATCCTTTGGGGAAAATCTTCTTAGGGGGAAGTTTCTCTTTTTTATCTTTGTATCGAGAAAAGTTTAGAAATTATATAAACCGAGATGATATGAAAAAGATTGTTTACTTTTTGCTGTTTGTCCTGTGTCTTCCTGCAGGAGTGATGGCACAGAGTGTGGATGATGACCTTTATTTTGTGCCTTCGAAAAATAAAAAGGAGAAAGAGGATGCTTCAACTCGGAAGGTAAATTCTGAGAAAAAGGTGACATCGATTTATGCTTCGCCAGGCTCTACGGTGGTGGTAAACGATCGTCAGGGTAAAACGACACGTGACATTGATGAATATAATCGTCGGTATGAGGCTGATGAGAATGATTTCGAGATGGCACATGATACGCTTTATATCAAACGGAAGAAGAATTCGGATTTGAAAGGAGAATGGGTGACTGGTGAATTTGAGGGTACGCAGGAAGATTATGAGTATGCCGAACGTATCATTCGTTTCCGGAATCCGCGTTTTGCAATCAGTGTCAACAGTCCGATTTATTGGGATATTGTTTATGGTCCCGGAGCGTGGGATTGGAATGTCTATATTGATGGCATGTATGCATATGCCTTCCCGACTTATAGCAATCCTTTGTGGTGGGATTGGCGGTATAATTCCTTCAGTTGGAACTGGCACTATGGCTGGGGATGGGGAAACCCATACTGCAGTTGGGGATATGCTTCCGGATATTGGCATGGTTGGTATGATGGCTACTGGGGATATCATCACCATCATTATTATTATGATCCTTACTGGGGTTGGGGTGGTGGACGTCCCTATTATGCTAGCCGTAGTGTGATAAATGGCAACAATCGTTCTTATTATTCAGGATATCGGGGAAGTGGCTCTTCCAGTCGTAGGAATTACGGGGCGAGTTCTTCTCGTCCAAGTAACTCTGGTATCGGACAGAGCGTTCGTCGTTCGGGCGGTTCTGGCGGTAGAGTAGTAGGTACACGTACAAACAGTCGCAGTAACGGTGCGGTGAGAAGTGGAAGTTCATATACGCGTAGAAATACAGAAACGTATACACGTCCTAGTAGTACTCGCAGTTCAAGTACCTACCGTAGTAGCCGTACGGGTTCGTATACACGCGGAAATTCATCGGGCACTTCTACCCGTCGCCATTCCAATACAGAAAATTATTCGCGGAGAAGCAGTGGCAGCAGCTATTCGCCTCGCAGTAGTAGCAGCTCTTATACCCGTAGTTCAGGTTCTGCAGGAGGTGGCAGTTATTCGAGAGGAGGAGGGTCTTCTTCCCGGAGCTCGGGTGGTGGTAGTCACAGAAGATAGTTTAATTTTTTAAGTTCTGAGATATGAAGTTAGTTAAGATAGTTTCAATGGGTCTGCTGCTTTCTTGCGGTGCTTATTTGCCGGCGCAGACAACGATATACGATGCCAATCGTTTGATGGGTGGTGACTTGAATGGTACTGCTCGTTTTGTTGGCATGGGAGGAGCTATGGGGGCTCTCGGTGGAGATATCACAACGATGGGAACGAACCCGGCTGGTATTGGTATTTATCGAAGTAATGATGTGATGCTTTCGTTCGGTTTTGACAATACAGGTATGAAAGCTAACGGTATGGCTCATGATAAGTTTCATGGTTCGTTCGATAATGTGGGATTTGTGTTTGCTACAAAGATAGGCAACAATACACCGTTGCGCTTTGCAAACTTTGGGTTCAACTACCGCAAGCTGAAGTCATTTGGTCGCTCCATGTTATTGGGAGGCGTGTTCAAGACCTCGCAGACGGTGCAGATGGCCAATATGTTGAATTTTAATTTTGACGGCCATCTTGATCCGATTTTAGAAAAGGCTTTGAAAACTGATGATGCCTTTCTTAATCCTGAATTGCCATGGTTGGGTATTATGGCATACAATGCGTATCTGGTCAATCCGAATTATACGAATAGTCCGACTCAGCAGCCTTCTGCTCCGGTCGGTCAACAGGTGGAAGAGAATGGTCAGCCTCTTCCCGAAGGAGAAGAACATTTTGAAGGGTATACTCCCTATTGGATGCAGGGCGACAAGGTACAGCAGCAATATAGTTCGAAAGAGAGTGGGGGAATTCATGCATTCGACTTGAATGGAGCCTTGAATTTCCATGACCGGTTTTATGTGGGTGCTACCTTAGGATTGTATTGTGTAGATTATGACCGTAGCAGTGTTTATAGCGAAGATTTCACTGATGTCAATGGAAATGGTCAGGGCGGTTATACGCTCGGAAATGATTTCGGTGTGAATGGTAGTGGGGTAGACTTCAAGATGGGCTTTATTCTTCGTCCGTTCGAGATGTCATCATTCCGTATAGGTGCGGCCGTGCATACACCGACTTATTTCAGGTTGACGGAGCGTAATCGCGCTTATTTAGATTTTGACGTAGTGCATAATGACGAAATAAAAAAAGGAGTCAGCAAGCCGTATGATGCTTCTGGACGAGACACGGAAGGTGAGTATGACTATCGCCTGATTACTCCATGGAAGTTTAATGTGAATATGGGATATACTATCGGCTCGTTTGCTGCATTGGGGATGGAATACGAATATAGTGATCGTTCTACCGGTCGATTGAAAGATCCGGACGGATATGAAATGGGACAGACGTCAGATATAGAGGCAATGATGAAAGCAGTGCATACGTTCCGTGTAGGCGGTGAGTTTAAGTTGATGCCTGAAATGTCTTTTCGCTTGGGATACAATTATATCAGTTCGCCCATGAAAAGTGATGCCTTTAAGTATTTTGCGCCCAATTCGATGCGGACCGACACAGAATATGCCAATCTGGGAGATACGCATAATTATGCTTTTGGATTGGGATACCGTGGAAAGTTTTTTTATATGGATATGGCCTATCTCTTGAATACGTATAAGGAAACATTCTATGCATTCGATTGCGTGGATTTGCCAGGCACGAAGGTAACTCATACCAATCATAAGGTGATGCTTACGTTGGGTATGCGTTTTTAAATGAACATAGAGCAGTTTTCAATGAATGTAGAGCAGTTTTCAATTCAAATTATAAATAACTTTTGTGTGTAAAAAAATCCCCGGATGCTGAGTGACTATGGCTTATCCGGGGATTTTTCTGTCATGGGGAGAGCATGACAGTTAGTATTCAATTTTGTCTTCTTTCTCTGTCCAAGCTTGGAATGCAGTTAAGGCTTCTTCATGGAGCAGTATTTCTGAAGGGAGTTGACGGTCTTCCGGTTTCAGTTCCAACTCGTCATAAATAAACGAATCATCAAAGCCGATTTTTTTAGCATCTGTTTTATTGTTGGCATAGTACATTTTGTCCAACCGAGCCCAATAGATAGCTCCCAAACACATGGGGCAGGGTTCGCAGGAGGTGAATATCTCGTAGCCGCTTAGGTTGAATGTGCCTAATTTGGCTGCTGCTTCGCGGATAGCACTGACTTCCGCATGGGCAGTCGGGTCACACGAAGCTGTTACCCGATTCACTCCAGTAGCTATTATTTCACCGTCTTTGGTGGCGATGACAGCGCCGAAAGGCCCTCCACCATTGGCTACATTTTCTTTGGAAAGCTCAATCGCTTTTCTCATCAATTCTTCTTTTGTCATAATGTTTCTGTTATTTAGAATTTTCCAAGAATTTTATCCATTACCCAGTTGGTGAGTGTGGCGCTTTCGCCGTCGCAGGAGCATATGGATTTGCCTAACAGGTGGTCTACTACCGCCTGGATGAGCGGTTGCTGTACGTGTTCCGGATTGTCTACGTAGATTTCTTCCCGTCCTTTCTCCGTGTGCAGTGCTATAGGGTCGTAGGTGAATACCGAGAAGCAGATCATTCCTTTGTCTCCGATGATTTCAATGCGGTCTTCTCGAGCTGAATCATGGGCTACAAAGCACCATGAGCCACTTCCTACCAGTCCGTTGTCAAACTGGAAACAGGCACTCAAAGTGTCTTCAGCTGCATAGAGTCCACCTCGATTGCTTTTGAAACCTCTGGCTTCAAGAATACAGCCAAACATATCTTGGAGTAAGTCAATTTGGTGGGGTGCCAAATCGTAGAAATAGCCTCCTCCTGCAATGTCGGCTTGAACGCGCCAGGGTAGGTTGTCTCGATTATAATCCAAGTCACGGGGTGGCTGTGCAAATCGAATTTGCACATTGATGACGTTGCCTATGCTTCCGTTTTCCACTAGCTCTTTCACCTTTTGGAAGTAGGGAAGATAGCGGCGGTAATAGGCTACAAAGCAGGGTACTCCCGTTTCTTTGGAGATGCGGTTGATGCGGGTGCATTCCTCATAGGTCTGTGCCATTGGCTTTTCAATATAGGCAGGTTTTCCGGCTTTCATTGCCATGATTGCATAGGTAGCATGAGAAGAAGGTGGGGTAGCGATATAGATTGCATTTATTTCCGGATCATCAATCAGTTCTTGGGCATCATCATACCATTTCTTGATGCCTCGTTCTTCAGCATAGGCTTTGGCCTTTTCGCCTTCTCGGCTCATGACGGCTATGACTTCGGAGTGCTTCACTTTCTGGAAAGCAGGACCGCTTTTCTTTTTGGTTACTTCTCCACAGCCGATAAAGCCCCATTTGATTATTTTTTCACTCATCGTTATCTGTATAATAGTATTACAAGCATCCAAAGATACAGTATTTTTTTATCAAGAACAACTTTCTGTCCGATTCTCGCCATGTGATGTATCGGAAATGGAAAGGGTTGTAGCTGGAATCAGAAATTAATGAGGCTTATTGTTGCATTCTCATGCTATGTTCATTTATAATATTTTCGGTAGATTCGCAGGTATTCCTTGCTTTTCTGGAAGTTATTCAGCCATGTGTTCAGACTGTCGAGTAGCATGGGGGATTGTTTACTCACAGCCCATGCGTAGAATTGTGTGAAACTGATAGCTGTTTGAATATCGATTTGAGGAAGGGAATCTGCCATGATTTTAGCGATGCTTTCTTCGCAGACAGCATAGTCTATGTCGCCATAAGCTACCATCGAAATCAGCTGTTCGGGTCCGTATTTTTCAATTTCTCTGATGAAGATGGTATCGCCTATTTCTTCACTCAAGTTCTGAATGCGCATTATCGATGGAGAACCTTTTACTACATGGATTGTATGTTTAGCCAGTTGTAGCTGGTTATGAATAAAGGTGGAATCTTTTTCACCTTGTTTCTTTCTCTGCACCAGCACCTGCTTGTTTCGTATAATCGGAGTGGTGAGTAGAAAAGAATCTTTCAACTCGTTTGTTACCTGTATGTTGGTGGCAATGAGGTCGTAGGTTCCTTCGTACAACCCTTTCTGTCGTTCTTCAATGCTCATTACGGGAGTTATGCTTGTTTTCATCCCTTTGCTGTGGGCAAATGCCTGAATCAATTCATAGTGAAAGCCTGAAAAGGTATCTCCCTGTATGAAAAAACTAATGGAATTGTATTCCGTAGCTACCCGTAGCAGCCCTTCTGCAGCTATCTCGGTATAGTCTCTTGCATGAGTAATCCTTGTATCTGCTGTTTGTTCTTTTCTTATGATAAAGAAAATGCTTACGATAGCAACTACGGGAATCAGGTATTTGAGTAGACGCATGTTGAGTTGTTTATTCATTACAAACCGCAGTAGGGTTAATCATAGAAGTTCCATGAAAGACCAAACTTTAGTATGCGGGGGTTGATGGGGTAGTGAGGTGAAAGGAAATAATTCGTTTTACTCATACCTTGATTTACATGATACATCATTACATAGAAACGTGTGCGTTTCAGATGTAAGTTGGCATACACATTGACAATGGGATACCCTCCGATTTCCACCTGATCGTTGGTAGGTTGCAGGTGAAAATTCTGTATAGCTGGCATATAAGCAGGTGCATTGTATTTTGTAAAGTAACGCACGTCTGCTCCCAACTGTACACTGAGCACTTTTTTGGCCAGTTTGAACTGCATGTAGAAATTATGATAGAGTGAAAGGTCGGGTAGCGGAAGCACCGTTTCATCACTCGTTTTCTGCCACGTCACTTCATTGTCGAGGTGGAAAATACCTAATTTAAAGTCTTGGTTCAAGCTGGCTGAAATAATTTGCACACTTCCGTCTTTTTGTTCAGGCACAGCCTGCTGGTTGAAGTAAGTGTAATTTTTAATATTTTCTACTCCTGCTTTCAAACGTGTCTTCCAGCGGGCAATGTTCAGTTCACCTTCTACTCGGGTGCGGAACTCTTTGTCCATATCATTGTCCCACAAGAAATGTTTGGAGTGATAATGGCGCATGTAGAACGGTGCCAATTTGTTGCTGATTACCCCGCGGGCAATCAGGCTGACTGTGTCCTTCCATAAACGGAAGTTCAAGTCGAGGTCTCCTTTCACATCAAACTGTCCGATGGCTTTTCCTGCTATGCCCGCTTCTCCGATGGCGTGATAATGCAGTACATTGCCTTGTTTTTTGGTTAGTTCACCTCCCACATAGAATTCGTTTTCATTGTATTTATCGGTCTTGGGAGCACCGCTCATATTCATCAGCGTATACTTGTTCATTTTATACGAAGCAAAAGCGGTCAGCCCGGCTTTAGCATATTTATTGAATCCTTCCTGCAGGGCAATGCCTACCGTGTTTTTGACTCCTATATATGTGGTAGTGTCTCTTGCCCCGGGCACTTCCGGATTTAGGTATGTGTTGGGGTAGTAGTTCTTTTCACGCATGTCGTCTCCGGAGTTGAATGTATGACGGGCACGTTCCACTTGTATGGTATGAATAAAACTGGTGACGGGCACAAATTCTTGTTTAGCAGATGTTGTATCGTTTTCTGCTTGCGGTATGTCCCGATGAAATCCTAAGTTATAACGCTGGGTAAGAAATACGTAGAAGTCATGGTTACGGTTGGTCGTGGCATTGAGCTTCGTTGGAATATTGGTTGATTCATATTCACGTTGTCCCTGTGCCATCTCTTCGGGTGCTGTGATGTAACGATCGTCTTCAATACCACCGTTTTCGTTGGTTTTCAGATAATTGTTGCTGTAGATTGCTTGTAGCTGATAGTGGTCGCCTATGTAGCTGCCGAAAAAGGCTGCATTAAAATAAGCTGTACTTTGATTGTTGTAATAGCCTCGTCCGTACAGGTAGTCGATGTTGAAGCCGAATGCCAGTTTTTTGTTGACATTGACCGAAAAATAGGATTTGAATCGTTCTTCTCCGTTTATTTTATTGCCGGCTTTAAAGTATGACAGATTGGTATAGGGTACATTGCTGTTGGTAAAATTGAGCTCTGTCGGGCGTACAAAGAAACTGGAAAACGGTTCCAAAAATAGGGTAGGTTCTGCATCGCGTCGGTCGAAGAAGATTCGAGACAGGCGGGGAGAACCCATGTTTCCCAAGTAGTTGTAATGTCCTGTTAGTCCTTCAGTGAGGTTGAGATTCTGAAAATGATGGTAGGCCGTATCCGCCGGGATGAAGTTCCGGTCGCCAAGTTGGTTGTTGATACGCCACATGTAGAGTTTGGGTGGCAGTCCTTTTACTTCCACATTAGCACTATCCAGCCTGTCGGGAATCATGGCAGGATCTACCTGATTTCCATATTGGTCATATCCGTTTTCATCCACTCGCTGGCGACCATTGTCGAACTGTGCATGGACGTTTGTGAAACCTATTACGGATAAGAAAATATATATTAGTAAGATTCGTCTCATAAGTGGGGACAAATATACTTACTTTTGCTGGATTTTCTGTTATGTATGGGAGAGAAATCGTTTGAGATTTGGCTTTCTTGACATTGTTTGTTTCTATATTCTGTGTGGTAAATAAATAACCGCGTTGCTGCAGCGTGTTTGCAACAACGCGGTTTTTAGAAATGTTTATACTTCCCGTATCAGTTCCATACCCTTCTTGATGGCTTCCTCATTCATCGGAATCAAGTGGTGGTGGCGTTCAGGAAGTGTTTTTTTCAATCCTTTAATTACATTTTCAAGTGTTACGATAGGATGAAGTTTCAGCAATCCGCCCAAAACAATCATATTGAATGCTTTGGCATTGTTCATTTCGTTGGCTGCATCCATGGCATCAATGCGGTACACTTTAATGTCCTTGCGTGTGGGTGGGTGGATAATACCATATCCATCGTAAATGAGGATACCGCCTGGCTTCACTTTGCTTTCAAACTTTTCAAGTGATGGCTGGTTCAAGATGATTGCGCTATCGTATTTGCTGAGAATCGGGGAGGAGATTTTTTCATCGCTCACGATTACTGTCACGTTGGCAGTACCTCCTCGCTGTTCAGGGCCGTAAGCCGGCATCCAGCTTACTTCTTTACCTTCCATCAGTCCGGAATAGGCTAGAATCTTGCCCATAGACAATACACCCTGTCCACCGAATCCTGCTATAATTATTTCTTCTTTCATTGTTCTGTTGACTTTTCGCGTTATTATTTATCTTTCAAATCACCCAGAGGATAGAACGGGAACATGTGTTCTTCCATCCATTTGTTTGCCTTTTCAGGTGTCATCTTCCAGCCCGAGCTGCAGGTAGATACGATTTCTACCAAGTTGGAACCTTTGCCATTCATAGAGTTCTCAAATGCTTTTCGGATGGCTTTTTTGGCTTTTCGGATAGCAGGTACTGACTGTACAGACTGGCGGGTTACATAGGCTGTTCCTTCCAGTTGAGCTGCGATATCGGCCATTTTCAATGGAAATCCATGGAGGTGAATGTCACGTCCGTAAGGGCAAGTTGCTGTTTTCATGCCTACGAGTGTGGTTGGAGCCATTTGTCCTCCTGTCATACCATAGATGGCATTGTTGATGAAGATAATCGTGATGTTTTCACCACGATTTAGTGCGTGGATGGTCTCTGCTGTACCGATGCAAGCCAAATCACCGTCGCCTTGGTAGGTGAATACCAAGCGGTCGGGCCACAAGCGCTTGATGGCTGTGGCCACTGCCGGAGCACGTCCATGGGCTGCTTCTTGCCAGTCGATGTCAATATAGTTGTAGGCAAAAACCGCACAGCCCACCGGGGATATTCCCACAGTCTTTTCTTCCATGCCCATTTCTTCAATGACTTCTGCAATGAGTTTGTGTACCACGCCATGACTGCAACCCGGGCAGTAGTGCATGGCATTGTCGTTCATCAAAGTAGGTTTTTTGTAAACCAGATTCTCAGGTTTGATTATTTCTTCTTTTGTCATAACTTCATCTCCTTATCTGTTGGTGAACCGTATAAAAAACTCCATCAGTTTGACAAAAAATGCCGCACTGCATACGTAGATAAACATTTTAAAGTCTTCTTTTCCAATGGTGAAATAGGTGATAACTGAGGCCAAAGCCAACGCCATGAAAAGTATGTTCAATACGTTTCTTATTTTATCGGGATTCATCGTTTCGTTATTTGATTATTTTTTCTTCTAAGGCTGCAATAATTTCGTCCGGATCGGGTACGATACCGCCGAGGCGTCCAAAGTGCTCAACCTTTACTTTTCCGTTAACAGCCAGCCGTACGTCTTCTATCATCTGTCCGGCATTCAACTCAGTAACTAGAATGCCTTTCACTTTGTCGGCATAAGCAGCAATGGCTTTAGTGGGGAAAGGCCACAGCGTAATAGGACGCAGGATGCCCACCTTGATTCCTTTTTCACGTGCCATTTCCATGGCTTTTTGGCCTATACGGGCCATGGAACCAAAGGCTACAATCAGATATTCGGCATCTTTACAATTAATTTCTTCAAAGCGTACTTCGTTTTCTTCAATTTTACGGTACTTGGCCTGAAAACGGAGATTGTTTATTTCCATTGCTTCGGGTTTCAACTCCAGGGAAGTAATGATATTCGGTCGGCGGTTTTTAGTTTTGCCGGTTGCAGCCCACGGACATTGAGCGATGATTTCTTCCTCTGTGCGGCGAGGCTTTTGGGCAGGAAGTACCACTTTTTCCATCATTTGTCCGATGACTCCATCAGCAAGAATAATGGCGGGGTTACGGTATTTGAAAGCCAATTCAAATCCCAGTGAGACGAAATCAGCCATTTCCTGTACTGAAGCCGGAGCCAGTGCAATCAGTCGGTAGTCGCCATGACCTCCTCCTTTTACTGTTTGAAAATAATCGGCCTGACTAGGTTGGATGGTTCCTAAACCGGGGCCACCACGCATGACATTGACAATCAGACAGGGTAATTCGGCACCTGCAATATAGGAAATCCCTTCTTGTTTCAAACTAATTCCGGGGCTGGAAGAGGAGGTCATTACCATCTTTCCACTGCCTGCACCACCATATACCATATTGATGGCTGCCACTTCACTTTCTGCCTGAAGTACCACCATACCGGTTGTTTCCCATGGTTTTAATTCTGCCAGTGTTTCCAATACTTCTGATTGCGGAGTAATAGGATATCCGAAGTACCCGTCAGCACCGCAACGGATAGCTGCGTGGGCAATCGCTTCGTTTCCTTTCATTAATACAACTTCTTCTGCCATATTCTTTTCTTTTATTCTACTTTTACTTTATACACTGTGATACATCCGTCCGGGCAGACTGTTGCACACGAACTGCAACCGTTGCAGGTATCTTCTTTTACTTGCCAGGCATAGTTATAGCCTTTCATATTTACCTCCTTGTTGAGGGCGATAACATTAAGCGGACACGCTACTACGCATAGGTTGCATCCTTTGCAACGTTCGGTGTCAACTACGATTGCTCCTTTCATTTTTGCCATAATCTTACTTTTATTACGTTATCTTAGATTCAAGTTGTCTTTATTGATTAAACATATCCTTGTGGTAGAAGTTAAGGATATCCATAATCATTTTTCTTGCTTGTGTGGCCGGACTGTCGGGATTCAGGTCGATGGCATATTGGTAATTGTCCAAAGCGCGTTTCCAATCTCCCTTTTTCCGGTATGCATTTCCCCGCAAGTAATAGAGGGCGTCTTTTTCTGTAACGGAAGAAGGATCTTGTAGAAGTTGGTTCATCTGCTGGATAGCAGTATCCACAGCTCCCTGACTGATAAGTTCTTTTAAACTATCTATTTCTTTCATATCTTTCGTTTTTCAGTATTCTTAATCGCAAAGATAGTTTTTATTTGCATAAACAGGACAAATGCAGGAAGAAATTTGTCTGCTTTTCTAGGTGCAGGTTGTTAAATTTTGTGTGTTGCTGACCGAATGATGAGATGGAATGGTGTATTTTATTGTCATCTCGGAGGCTTTTTGGAGATGATGCTGTATTTTTGTGTAGGATTAATAAACAATGATTGTATTGTATGTTGGATATTTTTTTGATTGTTGTGGGAGCGCTTTGTCTCCTTGCCGGCATGGCAGGCTGTATTCTTCCTATATTGCCGGGTCCGCCCATTTCGTATGTTGGTTTGCTGTTGCTTCATGTCACTGATAAGGTGCAGTTTACAACGACCCAGTTGTTGGCCTGGCTGTTAGCGGTCGTGGTGATGCAAGTATTGGATTATTTTATTCCGATGCTGGGTAGCAAATACTTTGGTGGCAGTAAGTGGGGAAATTGGGGCTGTGTAATTGGCACGTTGACAGGACTTCTTTTTTTGCCGTGGGGGATTGTTTTCGGTCCCTTCTTGGGGGCAGTTGTTGGAGAATTGCTTGGTAATAAGGAGTTTTCTCAGGCTTTTCGATCGGGCATTGGCTCTTTGGCAGGTTTCCTTGTCGGTACGATGTTGAAATTTATGATATGCGGTTATTTCTTTTACCAGTTTATAGTAAGCCTGGTATGCTGAAGTGATATAAAAAGTGTTATAAAAAAGAGTAGGAAAACCTACTCTTTTTTATTGCTGTTTTTTTTATTTCACAGGAATCTTATCGATGCGTCTTTGATGACGTCCGCCTTCAAATGCAGTGTTGAAGAATTCTGTCAGAATTAAATCTGCTTCTTCTGTACTGATGAAACGTCCCGGCATTACGAGAATATTGGCGTCATTGTGCAGACGTGCCAGCCGAGAGATTTCTGGTGTCCAGCAAAGAGCTGCACGAATGCCTTGGTGCTTGTTCAGTGTCATGCTGATGCCGTTTCCGCTTCCGCAGATAGCTACACCGCAACTGCATTCTCCTGATTCTACAGCCAATGCCAGTGGATGAGCAAAGTCGGGATAGTCTACACTTTCTGTAGAGTATGTACCGAAGTCTTTGCTTTCATATCCTTTTGCTGTCAGCCAGCCGCGAACAAATTCTTTTAATTCAAACCCTGCATGGTCACAGGCTAATCCGATTGCTTTCATTAGAGCATTGCTTTTACTTGTTTATATACATTTTCTGCTGTAAATCCTAATTTCTCATCCAGTACTTTGTAGGGAGCAGAGAAACCGAATGATTCCAATCCCCATACTTTACCTTGATTGCCTACCAGACCTTGTAGCGTGACAGGCAGTCCGGCTGTGAGACCGAAAATTTTGGCGTTCAATGGCAGAACTGCTTCTTGATATTCTTTCGGTTGATTGCGGAACAGACCTTCGGAAGGAGCGGATACGATGCGTACTTTTATTCCGTCTTTGCGGAGCAGTTCAGCACCGGCAACCAGCGTAGAAACTTCTGAGCCGGAAGCTACCAATATTACATCCGGATTTTCATCTGCACCGGCAATGGTATAAGCTCCTTTTACAGCTTCTTCATAGGAAGTGCCTTCGGGCAGGTCGTTTACATTCTGGCGTGAGAAAATCAATCCGGTAGGAGTTGACATGTTCTCCATTGCAAGTTTCCATGCTACGGTTGTTTCTTCTGCGTCAGCAGGGCGAAGTACCAACATGGAGTTGTTTCCTTTGTGGTTTTTCAGTTTTTCCATCAATCGGATTTGTGCTTCCTGTTCTACCGGTTCGTGTGTTGGTCCGTCTTCACCCACACGGAAGGCGTCGTGCGACCATACAAATTTTACCGGTTGTTCCATGAGCGCTGCCATACGGATAGCCGGCTTCATGTAATCTGAGAATACGAAGAACGTACCGCATGCTGCCAATACTCCTCCGTGGAGAGACATACCGATGCAGATACATGCCATGGTAAGTTCGGCAACACCTGCCTGGAAGAATGCTCCGCTGAAATCGCCTTTGGTAAAGGCATGTGTCTTTTTTAAGAAACCATCCGTCTTGTCAGAGTTGGATAAGTCGGCTGATGCTACAATCATATTCTCTACTTGAGTAGCCAACAGACTCAATACGTTGGATGAAGCAACGCGAGTGGCAACGTTGGCTTTTTGCTCGATGGATGACCAGTCGATTTGGGGAGCCTTACCAGAGAAGAAGAATTCCAATTTGGCAGCCAGTTCCGGGTTTGCTTTGGCCCATGCCTCTTTTACAGCATATCTTTCAGCTACAATTTTCTTTAGTTCTTCTTTACGTTTTGCATATAATTCGGCTACTTCCGGAAATATAACGAACGGATTTTCAGGGTCACCATTCAAGTTCTTTATGGTGTTGACATAAGCATCGCCACCCAGAGGAGCCCCGTGTGTAGCGCAACATGCTTCGTAACTGGAGCCATCTGCTCTTCGAGCCCCTTTACCCATGATTGTTTTTCCGATAATCAAGGTAGGACGTTCTTTTTCGGCTTGTGCCTCTTTTAAAGCTGCACGGATTTCGTCAGGGTCGTTGCCGTTGATGCTGATTACTTTCCATCCCCATGCTTCATATTTCATGGCCGTATTTTCCACCGTTACATCTTTTGTTTCAGTAGAAAGTTGGATGTCATTGGCGTCATAGAACATAATGAGATTGTCCAACCCCAATGTTCCTGCCACACGGCCGGCACCTTGAGAAATTTCTTCCTGTATACCTCCGTCCGAGATGAATGCATAGATGGTTTGGTTCATAACTTCATTGAACCGTGCTTTCAGGAACTTGGCAGCAATAGCCGCACCTACAGCAAACGTATGTCCCTGACCCAACGGACCTGATGTGTTTTCAATGCCGCGCATGATGTCCACTTCTGGGTGTCCGGGAGTCGGGCTTCCCCATTGGCGGAATTGTTTCAGTTCTTCCAGTGTGTATTTTCCTGTCAATGCTAATGTTGAGTAAAGCATCGGAGACATGTGTCCCGGATCGAGGAAGAATCGGTCGCGACCTTCCCAACGTGGATTTTCAGGGTCGTATACTAGGAACTCAGAGAAAAGCACATTTACAAAATCAGCACCACCCATGGAACCACCCGGGTGACCGGATTTAGCTTTTTCAACCATTGAAGCAGCAAGGATTCTGATATTGTCCGCTGCACGATTCATAAGTTTTTTATCGTTCATATGTAAGATTATTAAATAATTGGCTTTTGTTAAAATGTCAATGACCTGGCCATGTTATGTCATGTCGGCGGCTTTGTAAGTTGACATAATGAGTTATATTCTACATATCTTTGGCAAAGATAACTCTTTATGTGGATTTTACAATCCAAACATACTATCTTTTTTATGGCTGTTTGCATCAATTTGAAGTGGGTTGCTGTTTTCACTGACATGAATCTGTAAAAATAAAGGCGGCTCTTTTATTGATGCCGCCTTTATCTTTATATACGTGATGTTTTATTCTAATCTACGAGCGCCGTCGCTGATGACAACGTCGTAAATTTTCGGACTTCTGCCGAATTTTTTCGTGAACTCTTCTTTGGCTTTTTCAATGAATGTGCCATACAGCTCTTCTTTGACTAAGTTGATGGTGCATCCTCCAAAGCCGCCACCCATTACACGTGAACCTGTCACGCCGCAATCGAATGCCAAGTTGTTCAGGAAGTCGAGTTCTTCACAGCTCACTTCGTAAAGTTTGCTCATGCCTTGATGAGTTTCATACATCTTTTGGCCTACTGTTTCGTAGTCGCCTTTTTCCAATGCATCACAAACATCCAGTACTCGTTGGATTTCTTCGATTACATATTCTGCACGCATGAAATCTTCTTCGCTAATTTCAGCTTTTACTTCTTGAAGCATTTCCATTGTGCAGTCGCGCAAGTATTCTACATGCGGATGTTTTTTCCGGATAGCAGTTACAGCCGCTTCGCAGCTCTGACGACGCTTGTTGTATGCAGATGAAGCTAATTCGTGTTTTACAACAGAGTCAACCAGCACCAAGCGGTAACCTTTCGGTTCAAATGGGAAGTATTGGTATTCCAGTGAGCGGCAATCCAAACGAATCAAACTGCCTTTCTTTCCGAATACAGAAGCAAACTGGTCCATGATTCCGCAGTTCACGCCGCAGTAGTTGTGTTCTGTAGCTTGACCTACTTTGGCCAATTCAAACTTATCTATTTTGTTTTCACCAAACAGGTCGTTGAGGGCAAAAGCATAGGTGCTTTCCAAGGCTGCAGAAGATGACATTCCTGCTCCCAGAGGCACATCGCCGGCAAATGCCGTATTGAAGCCTTTCACGTCAACACCACGCTTGATCATTTCACGGCACACACCAAAGATGTATCTTGCCCAGCTGGCATGAGGAGCATCTTCTTCTTTCAGACCGAATTCAACATAGTCTTTCAAGTCGATAGAGTAAGCTCTGACAGTATCTGTGCCGTTGGGTTTGATTTCTGCAATCATTCCTTTGTCGATTGCTCCCGGGAATACGAAACCACCGTTATAGTCGGTGTGTTCGCCAATCAAGTTGATACGTCCGGGTGATGCGTATAAATAACCTGTAGTGCCATCAAAGTGTTTGATGAATCGACTTCTTACGTATTCTATATCCATGATATCAATATTTTAAGGTGAATAATTAATGTTGTTTTATGTATTTCTTTCGATGCTATCTTACTTGTTAGTGTTTCTGGAGCCTATCAGTGCATAGAACAGGATGTAGGCAGCGCAGAACAATACTACCCAGAAGCTGGTCATGTAGTCTGTCATTTCTGCTACTTGAGCTTGAATAGCCAGCATTACTGCGCAACCGAATACCATAGTCATGAAGATACCGGAAGCTACAGCAGTGTATTTACCCAAACCTTCTACAGCCATATTGAAGATACCGCCCCACATTACAGAGGTGCAGAGACCTACCAGCAAGAAGGCAAAGATACCTACTGGCACTTTGGCCCAAATCAATGTCAGAGAAGCCCAGTTGATACCTGGTACGTTGACGGTCATGTCTACGGGCGCAAACATACCGAAGGAAACCAATATCAAAGTAGCAGTAGCCACTGTTGCAATCATGGCGCGAGGAGTAACCTTGCTACCGATGCTGGCACCTACGAAACGACCAATTAACATCATGAACCAGTATACGGCAACAATTAGACCGGCGGTAGCTGCATTGATGTTTAGTTCAGGTGTATTTACTAAGTACATATTTACATAGGTCGGTGTACCAACTTCGATACCCATATACAGGAAGATGGCCACTACACCCAATACGAAGTGACGGTACTTCATAGCACCCTTGATCAGGTTTACGTCAACCGGAGCTTGTTCGGGTTCTTCAATTTTGGTAAACAGAATTGTGATGAAGGCTATGATGAAGATGCCCAAGGCAATCATCAAGGCCGGGGTAGCGTCAGCTATTTTTGTTTCCGGAGTAACTTCGCCAATCAAGGCACCCATGATGATGTAGACAGCCACTGCAGCAGCAGAGTTGAACACGCCACCGGTTTGAATCAACTGGTTACCTGTGCTACCACCGCCACCAAGAAGGTTCAGCATCGGGTTTACCACACAGTTCAAGATACACATACAGAAGCCGGTAATGAAAGCCCCGATCAGATAAACGGTAAATACCAATCCCAAGTTTGCTTTGGCATCCAACTGTCCGCTACACCACTGGACGATGATTCCGGTAATACCTACGGCCAAACCAATCAGTGCGGTTTTCTTGTATCCGTATTTTGAAATTAGCATACCTGCCGGTATACCCATTACTAGATAAGCAACAAAGTTACCGTAGTTACCGATTTGTGCCAAAACTTCAGAGATTTCACCTTGAGCTTTAATGATGTTGGCCATCGGTGAACATAAGTTGGTTACGAAAGCGATCATCGCGAACAACGCAATCATCACGAGGATTGCTCCCCATTGTTTTTTTTCTTGTGTCATGATAATTTAAATGTGGTTTCTATGATAAATAAAAATATTAAGTTATTGTTCTACAGAAAATTTATAAATAGTAGTCTGTTGGTATTCATCTCCCGGCAGTAATGTAGCCGATGGGAAGTGCGCCTTATTCGGAGTGTCGGGGAAGCATTGAGCTTCGAAGCAGATGGCACTGCGTGCCGGGAAGGTGGCACCGTGAGCTCCCTCAAAACCGTTTAGCCAGTTGCCGGTATATAATTGTATTCCGTTTTCGGTAGTGTAGACTTCCATTACGCGTCCGCTTTCAGGGTCTTTGCAAGTGGCTGCCAGGTCGAGCGATCCGCTTTCTGCTTTGTTGAGTACATAGCAGTGGTCATAGCCGGCACCGAATATCAGTTGTTGGAATTTCTCGTCGATGCGTTCGCCCACTGTGTGGGGAGTACGGAAGTCCATCGGAGTTCCTTCCACTTTGGCAATTTCTCCTGTGGGGATTGAAACTTCATCAATCGGGGTGTAGAAGTCGGCATTGATTGTCACAATGTGATTGTTGACCGTAGGAGTAGGATGGGCAATGCCGGCCAAATTGAAGAAACCGTGGTTGGTGAGGTTGACTACAGTTGCCTTGTCGGTTGTGGCCCGATACTCAATGATGAGGGCATTTTCTTCGTTGTCCAAGCGGTAGGTCATTTTGACTTTCAGATTGCCGGGAAAGCCTTCTTCTCCGTCGGCAGAAGTATAATAAAATTTAATTGTGCTTTCGTCTGTCTGTACGGCATTCCATACGCGGGTATGGAAACCCGTTGGACCGCCGTGCAGGGAGTTTGGTCCGTTGTTGATGGTAAGCTCATGACTCTCACCGAATAAAGTAAATTTCCCTTTTGCTATTCGGTTTCCGTAGCGTCCAATTGTAGTACTTAAGAAAGGTTCTGGACTGTTTATCACATGGTCAATGCTGTCATGGCCAAGGATTACGTTGGCATACTGTCCGTTTTTGTCCGGTACCATAATAGAAAGAATGGCGCATCCGTAATTGGTTACAGCTACTTCCATTCCCCTTGCATTTTTGAGGATAAATAAATCGGTTTTTTTATCGTCTATCTCTCGTTGGAAATCCTCACGGCTGAGCCCTGAAATATTTCCTTCAGTTGGGAATGTGTTATTCATGTCTGGTATTATTAAATTTTATTGCAAATAAAAGGAAATTCTTTCTTTCTCACAAATTATTCTGCCTAAATATAAA
>AMCI01004517.1_pt1 | contig 27841 bp, 20 predicted proteins | sample 419838 | NCBI WGS metagenome assembly AMCI01 (sample SAMN01090643, study PRJNA158313) | gut metagenome
AAAAGAGTAAGGATTAGAATTGTTCAGATGATGAAATCACAAGGCGTTTCTGTTGATATTATTGCTAAGTCGACAGGTTTGTCTGAAGAGGAAGTCAGAAAACTTTGATACTATTGGGGCTTGTATTAATCTGTTTAGGCTATTAATTTAGAAGTATAATGAAATATCCCATTGGCATACAGACATTCGAACAGATAATCAATGAGGGATTTGTCTATGTAGATAAAACGGATTTGGTTTATTCACTAGCTACAGAAGGTAAAACTTATTTTCTGAGTCGTCCGCGGCGTTTTGGAAAGAGTCTGTTGCTTTCTACGTTAAAGGCTTATTTTCAGGGTAGGAAGGAACTGTTCGCCGGATTGAAGATTGCAGAACTAGAGCAGAAATGGCAGGAGCATGTGGTGTTTCATATCGATTTCAATGGAGAGAATTTTAGTTCGCTGCATGCTTTGGAGAATTGCCTGAACGGATACCTTTCCCGTTGGGAAGGGAATTATGGCATTGTGCCGGAGGTGTATGACAGTTTCGGTGCCCGTTTCGAGCAGATTGTAAAGGCAGCTAGGAAGCATAGCGGACGCGGTGCGGTGGTGCTGGTAGACGAATACGACAAGCCTTTGCTGGATGTGTTGGAACAAGACCCGGATTTGTTGGCTCATAACCGGGAAATGTTGAAGGCTTTCTATTCGGTGTTTAAGCGTATAGATGAACATTTGCGTTTTGTTTTCCTCACGGGTGTGACAAAATTTTCACAGGTGAGCGTATTCAGTGGATTCAATCAGCCACTGGATATTAGTCTGATGTCTAAGTATGAATCGCTTTGTGGCATTACGGAAGAGGAATTGCACCATTTGTTTGCCGAACCAATCAGGGAAATGGCTGATGCACAGGGATGTAGCGATGAAGATATTCAGTTGCAACTGAAGCAGCGGTATGACGGCTATCATTTTGGTGAAAAGATGGTGGATATTTACAATCCTTTTAGTGTGTTGAATGCTTTTTATGCGCAGAGTATTCGTGATTTTTGGTTTGCTTCGGGTACACCGACCTATCTCATCCGTCTGATGAATCATTTTCACGAGGGAATTGACGAATTGACGGGGAAGTATTATTCCTTGGATGAGTTTGTGAATTACAAGGCTGATACGGAATCGCCGTTGCCGATGATTTATCAGAGTGGTTATCTCACCATTAAGGATTATGATCGCGAGATGGGGCTTTTCTTATTAGATTTTCCGAATAATGAGGTGAAAAGCGGCTTTCTGACTTTGGTGGCACGGTGGAGGGCTGGGAAAGTAAGTTGATGGAGAAATTTTGCTAACCGCAGTTTAAAGCATATTAAGAGGATAAAAAAAGGGGTGTCCGTTCGGACATCCCTTTTTTTTATCTATAGGTTGTACCGGATAGCTTATTCAGCAGATTCAGCACCCCAGTTTTCACGAGCCAAACGCTTGTAGCTGTTGTAACGCCACTTCGCATTGTCTTCGGCAGCCTGGAACAGTTGTTCAGCTTCTGAAGGATATTGTTTCATAACTGAAGCGTAACGAACCTCACCCTTCAAGAAGTCTTTGAAGCCGGTCCAATCCGGTTCTTTGCTATCCAAAGTGAACGGATTCTTGCCTTCTGCTTCCAAAGCCGGGTTGTAGCGCCACAAGTGCCAGTAACCGCACTTAACAGCCTTCTCTTCCTCAGCCTGGCTCTTACCCATACCAGCCTTCAGACCGTGGTTGATACACGGAGCGTAAGCGATGATGAGTGACGGTCCGGGATAAGCTTCTGCTTCGCGCAATGCTTTCAGAGTCTGAGCCTGGTCAGCACCCATTGCAATCTGAGCTACATATACGTAACCGTAAGTAGTAGCCATCAGACCGAGGTCTTTCTTACGTACGCGCTTGCCGGCAGCAGCAAACTTAGCGATAGCACCTACCGGAGTAGCCTTGGAAGACTGACCACCTGTGTTAGAATAAACCTCTGTATCCAGAACGAGGATGTTAACGTCCTTGCCGGAAGCGATTACATGGTCGAGACCACCGTAACCTATATCGTAGGAAGCACCGTCACCACCGATGATCCACTGGCTGCGTTTAACCAGGAACTGTTTCAAATCGGCGATGGTCTTGCAGCAAGCGCACTTGTCGGCAGCAGCTTCTACCATCGGGATGATCTTTTCAGCCAATTCTTTGGTCTTGTCTGCATCGAGACGGTTGTCCAACCAAGCCTGGAATACTTCCTTGTATTCAGCCGGAGTGCTTTCGGCAGCAATGGCTTCAGTCATTGCTTTGGCAATGCGAGCACGCATCTTTTCGTTGGCCAATTCCATACCCAAACCGAATTCGCAGAAATCCTCGAACAGAGAGTTAGCCCAAGCAGGACCCTGACCCTTTTCGTTCTTTGTGTAAGGAGTAGAAGGTACAGAACCGGAGTAGATAGATGAACATCCGGTAGCGTTGGCAACCATTTCACGATCACCGAACAACTGAGAAATCAGTTTCACATACGGAGTCTCTCCACAACCGGAGCAAGCGCCTGAGAATTCGAACAACGGAGTAGCAAACTGAGAATTCTTCACGTTGGCCTTGATGTCAACCAAGTGTTGTTTGGATTTCACGTTTTCTACGCAGTAAGTCCAGTTGGCAGCTTCGTCCAATTGGCTTTCCAGGTGAACCATAGACAAGGCCTTGCCACCCTTCTTCGGATTGCCCGGACAAACATCCACACAGTTACCGCAACCCAAGCAGTCCATTACATCTACCTGCATGCGGAAGGTCATACCATCGAATGCCTTGCCGACAGCCTTCAGCTGAGTGAACTTAGCACCCTTCTGCTCTTCAGCATCGAGTACGAACGGACGGATTGCAGCGTGAGGACAAACGTAAGCACACTTGTTACACTGGATACAGTTTTCAGGATTCCATGCAGGAACGAAAGCAGCTACACCACGTTTTTCGTACTTAGCTGTACCCTGATGCCATGTACCGTCCTCGATACCCTTGAATGCAGATACCGGCAGCAAGTCGCCGTTCTGAGCATTGATCGGACGAACTACTTCGTTGACGAATGCCGGGTCGTTGTTTTCGGCGGCAGCTTCTACTTCGAGGTTAGCCCATGCCGGGTCGATAGTGAGTTGCTTGTATTCACCACCACGGTCAACGGCAGCATAGTTCTTGTTGACTACGTCTTCACCCTTCTTACCGTAAGACTTCACGATGAATTTCTTCATCTGTTCTACAGCCAAGTCAACGGGAATTACGCCTGTGATGCGGAAGAATGCAGACTGAAGGATGGTGTTGGTACGGTTGCCCAAGCCAATCTCCTGTGCAATCTGAGTAGCGTTGATATAATATACCGTAATGTTGTTTTGTGCGAAATATTTCTTTACCTTGTTCGGCAGATTCTTAGCCAGTTCTTCGCCTTCCCAGATGGTGTTCAGCAAGAAAGAACCGTTCTTACGCAAACCGCGAGTTACATCGTACATGTGCAGATAAGCCTGTACGTGGCAAGCTACGAAGTTCGGAGTGTTCACCAGGTAAGTAGAACGGATCGGAGTGTCACCGAAACGCAAGTGAGAACAAGTGAAACCACCTGACTTCTTAGAGTCGTAAGAGAAGTAAGCCTGACAGTGCTTGTCGGTATTTTCACCGATAATCTTCACTGAGTTCTTGTTGGCACCTACTGTACCATCGGCACCCAGACCGTAGAACTTAGCTTCGAACATACCCTCGCCGCCCAATGCGATTTCTTCTTCCTGCGGAAGTGAAGTGAAGGTAACGTCGTCTACGATACCGATTGTGAAGTGATTCTTAGGAGTAGGCAGAGCCAAGTTCTTGTAAACAGCCAGAATCTGAGCAGGAGTAGTATCCTTAGAACCCAGACCGTAACGGCCACCTACGATCACCGGAGCATTTTCTACGCCGTAGAAGCAGTCTTTAACATCCAAGTACAGCGGTTCGCCGTTAGCACCCGGTTCCTTGGTACGGTCCAGAACAGCGATTGTCTTGGCAGTCTTAGGAACAGCAGCCAGGAAGTGCTTAGCAGAGAACGGACGATACAAGTGAACAGCAACCAAACCAACCTTTTCGCCCTGAGCAGTCAGGTAGTCGATGGCTTCGCGCGTAGCTTCGGTTACAGAACCCATAGCGATGATGACCCGTTCAGCATCTTCAGCACCATAGTAATCGAACAGACCATAGTTGCGGCCCGTGATCTTGGAGATTTCTTTCATGTAATCTTCTACGATAGACGGAACAGCATCATAGAAGTTGTTGCATGCTTCACGATGTTGGAAGAAGTGGTCAGGATTTTCAGCCATACCACGAGCCACCGGATTCATCGGGTTCAAGGCACGGTTACGGAATTCTGCCAAAGCTTCGCGGTCGATTAGCGGAGCGAGGTCTTCGTTCTCCAGCATCTCGATTTTCTGGATTTCGTGAGAGGTACGGAAACCGTCGAAGAAGTTAACGAACGGAACGCGGCTCTTGATAGTAGACAAGTGAGCTACACCGGCCAAGTCCATCACTTCCTGTACGGAACCTTCAGCCAACATGGCAAAACCGGTCTGACGGCAAGACATTACGTCCTGGTGGTCACCGAAGATACACAGAGCATGAGAAGCCAAGGTACGAGCAGATACGTGGAATACGCACGGCAAGAACTCACCGGCAATCTTGTACATGTTAGGAATCATCAGCAACAGACCCTGAGATGCCGTGTAAGTGGTAGTCAAGGCACCAGCCTGCAAAGAACCGTGAACGGCACCGGCAGCACCGGCTTCAGACTGCATTTCCTGTACCAAAACTGTTTCGCCGAAGATGTTTTTACGACCTGCGGCAGCCCATTCATCTACATATTCAGCCATTGTAGAAGAAGGGGTGATAGGATAGATGGCAGCTACTTCTGAGAACATATACGAGATATGTGCAGCAGCTTGGTTACCATCACAAGTAATGAATTTCTTCTGTTTAGTCATAACTAAATGAATTTATTAAGTTAAAAGGTTATGAATGTTTCAATATACAAATCCGAAAAGCCATAGCGGAATCTGATTTCCCCGACCTATTTCTGCCTTATGCAGGCCGTAGGTGACGTTGGGGTTGTTCTTGATCTTCATGCCTTCGGTGCAAATCTTGAACGGCATGACTTCGTCTACCAGAAAAGAGATGTTCTTATCTCCCTTATTGATTTTATGGTCTTTCCATAGCGAATTAACAAAAAAGGTTTCCAGGACATCTTGCTCTTCCACTTTCACCGGGTAGATGGAATACATCAGGCTGGAGTTGTGCATCATGATTTTCGAGGGTTTCTTCGGGAATTCCTCTCCCTTGGGATAGACCATGTTGATCAGTCGTGCATCTGCCAGATATTTGATGTAATTCATTACCGTGGCACGGGAAGTCTGTATGTCGTTCGCAAGTTGGCTTACGTTGGGGGCTTTCGGTCCGTCAACAGCCAACAAATATAATAATTTTTTTATTTTTGAAAGATATTTCAGTTCAATTTGTTTGATTAAAAGTATATCTACTTCGACCATCATGTTCATGGTTTTCAACAAATTCTCTGAAAAGTTCCGTTTTTCCAAGAAAAAAGGGTAGAAGCCGTGGTGTAAATAGTCTTGAAAATAGTCCAACGGGCGCACTTTCGAAAGGATGCCTTTGGCAATCTGTTCGTGGTTGCTCAAGATTTCTTCCAGGGAGTAGGCATGGAATTTCATGCCGGTCTGCAGGTTCAGAAATTCGCGGAAAGAAAATCCGCGGAGGTTGTAGCTCTTTACAATGTCGCGCAGTTCATGGTTCTCTTCTTTCAGACGCATCACCGAAGAGCCGGTAAAGACAATTTTCAGGTTCGGAAAACGGTCATAGCACATGCGGAGTTCCTTGCTCCATTCCGGATGCTTGAACACCTGGTCGATGAGCAGCACTTTGCCACCCCGACGCTGGAACTCAAAAGCAAAATCCACGATGCTGTGTCCGGAGAAATAGAAATTGTTCATGTTGATGAACAGGCAGGAACGGTCGGTGCCGAATTTTTCTTTGGCATATTGCAGCAGGAAAGTGGTCTTGCCTACACCACGCGTGCCCTTGATGCCGATGAGCCGATCGTTCCAGTTAATCTCATCCATGAGGTCGCGCCGGACGGGGGCATTGGTATGTTCAACCAGGTATGCGTGTGTACGATAAAATGCTTCCATGCTTTCTCTGCCGTTTTTCGACGACAAAGATAGAACTTATTTATTAAATTGCAAAGTAGAGTTTACAAATTATTTATCTTTGCAGCGGAAAGTTCTCTTTCTCTGTTTTTTTAACTGAATTTGTTGTATGAAAAGGGCTTATGAAGTTGCATATCTTTAATCCTGAAGCCGATTTGGCTCTGGCGGATTTTTCGGAAAATTATATGGCGTCGGCACGGATACGGCGTATGGCAGCCGATTTGGCTGTGTTGCCTCTGTGGTGGGCCGGTGAGGGTGACGGTGTGGTGGCTGCATCGGCTTATAATCAGCCGTTTGCAGAGCGGATGAACCGGCTGTTTGGAAGGCAGGTGACCCTGGTGACTCCACCTGAACTTGCGGAGATAGCCGGGGCTGCCTATTGTCCGTGGGGCTGGAATCCGGCTTTACGGAAATGGTTGCTGAAGCAGGGAGTGGCACCTGCCATGTTGCCGGGTCGGGAAGAGTTGGAAGCGTGCAGGCAATGGTCGGGTAGGGATGTGGCTCTGGAAGTACTGGCCTCGTTTCGTGGAATGGAAGGCTGTTGCGGTACGGGCCGTTGCCTGAAGTCGGTAGAGGAATGTAGGGCTTACCGGCTGGAACAGCAGAGACGCTGCGTGTTCAAGGCGCCGTGGTCGGGGAGCGGCAAAGGACTGCTTTGGTGCTATTCCGATTTTTCAGCAGCGGTGGCCGGGTGGTGTGCCAAGGTACTGGCTGCGCAAGGAGGCTTGATCGGAATGCCTATATATAATAAGGTAGGTGATTTTGCCATGGAATTTGAAGTGACCGATGAGAGGAAAGTCTGCTTCATCGGTTATTCCAGATTTGAAACGAACGGGAAAGGAGCCTACGAAGGCAACCACTTGCAGAGCGATGCCGATATAGAGCAGTGGCTGGCAACGTGGGTCGGGGTAGATGTGCTGAAGCGCATCCGTACCCATCTGTTGCAGGAACTGCAGAAGAAGTTTGCCGGTTATCGTGGCGTGATGGGCGTGGACATGATGATTTGCCGAACCGACGAAGGCTCTTACACGGTGTGCCCGTGTGTGGAGGTGAACTTGCGGATGAATATGGGAATCGTGGCCCATACGCTGTATCAGCGCATCTTGTCGCCTGAGGTGACCGGTCGTTTTTCCGTGGAAGCCTTTGCTTCAGCAGAAGCTTTACTCAAAGCCCATCAGGCTGCCGGCGAAGCTTTTCCGGCAGTTGTACGCAACGGCAGGCTGGTGTCGGGCTATCTGTCGTTGGTACCCGTCACTCCACAAAGCCATTACCGAGCCTATATTCAGGTAGATACAGCTAAAAAATAACGAAAAAAATAGTGATTTTCGGTAAATTTTTATAAATTTGTGTTTTTACAAATTTACTTCACTATGGAAGACTATGATGTTTTACTCAGCAATCAGCTGGAGGCTATTTTGGCGGTTATGCGGCGACGCAATCTTTCGGACACGGATGCAAAGCGCATCCGGCAGGCTTTTGAATTTGCCCGTGAGGCTCATGCAGGGCAGAAGCGAAAGAGCGGAGCTCCCTACATTATTCATCCGGTAGCCGTGGCCCGTGTGGTGGCTGAGGAGTTGCAGCTGGGACCTAATCCGGTGATTGCAGCCTTTTTGCATGATGTGGTAGAGGATACCGATTTTACGCTGGATGATGTGAAGATGCGTTTCGGCCAGGATGTGGCTTATCTGGTGAGGGTGGTGACCAAGCAGAAGAAGAAACAGTATGAGACGTCGAAGCAAGTGGATAATTTCAAGCAGATGCTGGAGTCTATGCATTATGACATCCGCGCCATCTTGATAAAACTGGCCGACCGCCTGCACAACATGCGTACGCTGGACAGCATGCGACCCGACAAGCAGATGAAGATTGCCGGCGAAACCGACTATTTCTATGCTCCGCTGGCCAATCGGCTGGGCTTGTATGGTATCCGCCGGGAATTGGAAAATTTAAGTTTGCAGTATCGCTGTCCGCTGGAATACAAAGAATTGCAGCAAGCCATCGAGGCTGACAAGGCGGAAGACCGGGAACGTCTGCAGCAGTTTACCTCGGAAATGCTGCAGTTGCTGAAAGAAAAGGGAATCCAGGCCCGTACGGAGATACGCTACCGGCAGCCGTACAGCATCTGGCGGAAGATCCAGTCGACCGGTCGAGACTTCAAGCACATAGACTTCCGTCACGTGATCAGACTGATTTATCCGGCTGAAAGGGAAGAGGACGAGAAGCGCATCTGCCTGCATATCTATTCCATTCTGACCGACCGATTCAAGGAGCAGCCGCAGAGCATCGTGAACTTCATAGATTCGCCTAAGGAAAACGGTTACCAGAGTTTCCATATCCATCTGCTGAGCGAGCAGGGGGTGTGGGAGGAGATTCATATTTCTTCTGAACGGATGGTGCTGAACTCGAAGCTGGGATGTGTGGTAGAACGGATGGAGGGCGCATGGGATCAATGGATAGCCAAGTTCCGTGCGTTGCTGAAAGATGCTGCCAGTCAGACGGCCGACGGATGGTTTATGGACAGTGTGGTGAGTTCGCTATATAATGAAGACATCACCGTGTTTACGCCCAAAGGAAAGGCTTTCAATTTGCCACAGCGTGCCACGGCACTGGACTTTGCGTTTGAAATCCACAGTGCCATCGGGGAGCATGCACAGTATGCCAAGGTGAACGGCAAACTGGTGTCGGTGAAGACCGAACTGCATCACGGCGACTGTGTGGAGATAGGGGTCAATCCGAACTTTACTCCGCGGGCCGATTGGCTGGACTTTGTGCAGACCTACAAGGCCAAACGTTTCCTGCGCTCCTATCTGGGGCAGGCGAAATCCATTCCGAAGAATCGCTGTCCGGTCTGTCATCCGCTGCCGGGCAATGAGGTAATCGGATTCAAGGAAGCCAACGGCATCGTGACTATCCATAAGCGTGACTGTGCGACGGCCATCCGGCTGGCTTCACAGAAAGGAGATTCGATTGTGTCGGTGGATTTTCCCGAAGATAAGGATGTGCTTTATCCCGTATGCATCAATGTGCGTGCCGTGGACCGTTATCATCTACTCATTGATCTGGTGGATTGCATCACCAATGGCATGAAACTATCCATTGCCAGCCTGAATGTGGCTACCGTGGATGCGATTGCCGATTGCTCCATCCGTTTTTCTGTACATTCGTTCGGTGAATTGCAGCAGGTGATTGCGGTTATCAATGCGATTGATGGCGTGGATGAGGTGCACCGCGTGAATGAGTGACCTGAATAGAAAATGTTCACCCCTGTTGCAGAGGACTTGCAGCAGGGGTGAATAAGCATGATAAAGGGATGTTGTTTTACTTACGGTAGTTGTCCAAAGCTTCAGCCCCGATCTTACGGATGAAGTTGAAATGCTTTTCAATTTCACTTTCGGCATAGTTTACATAGACTTCAGCCGACTTGCTGAACATCTCGGGAGCACGGGTAGCGTCCTGAATGATGAGGTGTGACATCACGCACACAGCAGCCATTTCGTAGAGACGGCGAGCCACAAAGTCGAGCAGTTCCTGGTTTTGTGCATCTTTGGTAGCATTGGTCACCGCTTCAAACTTGCGAGTCATCTCCTTGACACGCTCCATCAGCGGCTGCATGGCATCGCTGCAAGGTATCAGTTCGTAGTCGTGCAGGGTAGCTGCGTAAGCTCCGTTGGTCACATAGCGGATGGCAGCCACGGTCTGCAACTGGGTTGTGCCTTCGTAGATAGAAGTGATGCGGGCATCGCGGTAGATGCGCTGGCAGGCATACTCCAGCATGAAGCCGGAACCACCGTGAATCTGGATACAGTCGTACGCATTCTGGTTGGCATATTCCGAGTTCATACCCTTGGCCAGCGGTGTGAACGAGTCGGCCAGCTTGGCAAAGCGTTTCTGCTCCTTGCGTTCCTCGGGTGTGAGCTTACGTTCGCGGGCAATGTCATCCAATGCCTTGTAGATATCCACATAGCGGGCTGTCTGGTAGAGCAGGGCACGACCGGCATCAAGCTTAGCCTTTATGGTAGCCAACATGTCGTATACTGCCGGGAATTCGATGATGGCTTTGCCGAATTGCTTGCGTTCCTTGGCATAAGCCAAGCCTTCGTTGTAAGCAGCCTGAGACAAACCTACCGACTGAGCGGCAATACCCAGACGAGCCCCGTTCATCAGCGCCATGACATATTTAATCAAGCCAAGCTTACGTTCGCCACAAAGCTCACATTTGGCATTCTTATAAACCAGTTCGCACGTAGGTGAACCATGGATACCCAGTTTGTTTTCGATGCGTCGCACATTCACACCGCCATCCCGCTTGTCGTAGATGAACATAGACAAACCACGTCCGTCCTTGGTACCTTCTTCCGAACGAGCCAGAACCAAGTGCAAGTCAGCATCGCCGTTGGTGATGAAACGCTTCACCCCATTCAGGCGCCAGCATTGGTTGGCTTCATCGTACGTAGCCTTCAGCATCACACTCTGCAAGTCAGAGCCCGCATCCGGCTCGGTCAAGTCCATTGACATGGTTTCACCGGCACAGATACGCGGAATGAAGCGGCTGTGCTGATCCTCGTTGCCAAATTCATAGAGCGTCTCGATACAGTCCTGCAGCGACCAGATATTGCCGAATCCGGCATCGGCAGCCGCCACGATTTCGGCACACATGGTATAGGGTGTGATAGGGAAGTTCAATCCACCGAAGCGGCGCGGCATGGTCATACCATTGAGACCGGCTTTCACCATCGCATCCAGATTCTGCTTCGTACCACCGGCATATTCCACGCGGCCATGGGCACAGTGCGGACCTTCTTCATCCACCCCTTCGGCATTGGGTGCAATGATATCACCGGTAATCTCACCGGTGATTTCCAGTATCTTATCGTAAGAATCCATGGCATCCGCATAGTCCTGCGGTGCATAGTCGAATTCATCTTTATCTCTGTATCCGCGTTCTTTCAATTCACAGATACGTTCCATCATCGGATTGTTCAAGTGATACTTGAGTTCCGGAATTTCTGTATAAAAGTTTGACATAGTTTCTTGTTGTTTATCGGTTTAATCTGAAATTAAGAGGTATGGTAAACTTTACCTTCTTGGGTTCTCCGTCAATGTATCCGGGTTTCCAACGATAGGTGGCTGCTATGGCATGGAAAGCCCGGAGAGCTTCCTCATCAATCGACGGGTACACTTTTTTAATCAGTTTGGGATTAATCATTTTCCCTTCTTGATCTACCACAAACGAAATATGGACCCTCCCTTCGATTTTTGCCTTTTGCGCATCCATGGGATATTTCACCACCTCGGCAATGAGCTCCTGCAAAGCGGCTATGCCTCCATAGGGAAATTCCGGAAATATCTGATAAGGTTCGTGCTCCAGTTCTTCTCCTTTCGGGTTAAAGAGCTTTCCGCCGGTACATTTCCCGTTTTCGTAGTATTCTTCCCGGCGTAGCGCACCGTCCCGGTAATATTGCATGAACATTCCGTTTAATTGTCCCTCCTGGAAATGGCACATGATGTGCAACGTCCCGTCCGGAAAGAAAGTGTTCGACTGACCTTCCTTCTTATTGTCTGCATAGTTGACAACCAGACTGTCCTTTCCGTTGGCATAAAAGGCCGTATGTAGTCCTTGTTTCACTCTTTGCCGACGGTCTTCCTTGTATTTGGAATAATGCCACACCGCTTTCTTCCGGCCATTCAAGGCAAATTCTTCCACTTTGATCAGTTTGTCCTTTTTGGGATAAACCAACACATAGGAAGTGGCTTTGTCCTCCTCTTTGGTCCATTCCCCTTTTTGAGTCAGCAGGATTTTATCCTGTGCAAAGGCGGAGGAAAATGCTGTCAGCAAACCCAATCCTATCAGTAGCCGTTTCATGATAAACCTACTTGAAATAAATTATTTACTGTGTGATTTGTAGTATTTAATCATCTTCGGGATGACTTCTTCTACCGTGCCGTTAATCACATAATCGGCAATCGTATTGATAGGAGCATTCTCATCGTTGTTGATGGAGATGATGATGCCGCTCTCTTGCATGCCGGCAATGTGCTGGATTTGTCCGGAGATGCCGCAGGCGATGTACAGTTTCGGACGTACCGTCACACCGGTCTGACCAATCTGACGGTCGTGGTCGGCAAAGCCGGCATCCACAGCTGCACGGCTGGCACCTACTTCTGCATGGAGTTCCTTGGCCAGGTCGAACAGCATGTCGAATCCTTCCTTGCTGCCCATGCCATAACCGCCGGCAATCACGATGGGAGCTCCTTTCAGGTTATGTTTGGCCTTTTCCACATGACGGTCGATGACCTTTACTACATAGTCGGTTTCGGGTACATATTTCGCTACGTCATGATGTACCACTTCGCCCTGATAGTCGGGATTATAGATTTCCTTCTTCATCACCCCTTCACGTACGGTGGCCATCTGCGGACGGTGTTCCGGGTTGACGATGGTAGCTACGATGTTACCGCCGAATGCCGGACGGATCTGATACAAGAGGTTTTCGTAAGTCTTGCCTTCCTTCTTGTCCTCATGGCTTCCGATTTCCAATGCTGTACAGTCGGCTGTCAGACCGCTGGTCAGGGCAGACGAAACGCGCGGACCCAGGTCGCGACCGATGACGGTAGCACCCATCAGACAGATTTGCGGCTTTTCTTCTTTAAACAAATGAATGAGGATGGAAGAGTGGGGCAGGGAAGTGTAAGGAAACAGTCCCGGTGCATCAAATACATGCAGTTTGTCCACTCCGTAAGGAAGCACTTCCTTTTCAATGCCGGCCAGATTAGTACCTGCGGCAATGGCTTCCAGCTGGCAGCCCAGCTGATTGGCCAGTTTACGGCCTTTGGTAAGGAGCTCCAGGCTGACGTCAGCAATGCAGGTGCCTTCGATCTCCAGATATACAAATACGTTGTTCATGTTTTTCTTTTTTTTAGTAGCGAGGCTTATCCGATGGTGTGGTTAGCCAGAAGTTCAACAATGAGGTCTTCTACATCCTGATCGCTTCCTGTCAGCGTCTTGCTTTCCTTTGCCTGGAAAGAGATATTCTGGATGGTTTTCACTTTGGTAGGTGAGCCGCTCAGACCACACTGGGCCAAGTCGCCGTTCACGTCGGCTACGCTCCATTCCGTGATGTTCAGGTACGGATATTTCTCATACAGTCCGGCATAAGGCAGTTCGGCACCCTCCTTGGTGATGGCTGCTTTCTCCTGTGCACCGAGGGCACGTTTATACTTCTGCACCAGCTTGGCATTGCGCGGGCGGCAGGGAGCTGCACTTCCGTTGACCGTAATCACGATGGGCAGCGGACCTTCTACCGTCTCCACACCGCCATCAATGTGACGCTTCACGGTGATGCGTCCGGCTTCTTTATCTACTTTCAGAATCTCTTCTGCATACGTGATTTGTGTCAGACCCAATTTTTCTGCTACCTGCGGACCCACCTGAGCTGTGTCACCGTCGATGGCTTGGCGACCGCCCACGATGATGTCATAGTTGCCTATTTTGCGGATGGCAGTGGCAAGGGCATATGAAGTGGCCAAAGTGTCGGCACCGGCAAAGGCGCGGTCGGTTAGCAGATAGCCGTTGTCCGCACCACGGAACATGCCTTCACGAATAATTTCGGCAGCGCGACCCGGTCCCATGGTAAGGATCGTGACGGTAGAGCCCGGATGCTCATCTTTCAAACGGAGTGCCTGTTCAAGGGCATTCAAATCTTCGGGGTTGAAGATGGCAGGGAGTGCCGCACGGTTGATGGTTCCGTCGGCTTTCATGGCATCTTTCCCAACATTGCGAGTGTCGGGAACCTGTTTGGCCAATACAACAATTTTCAAACTCATGTTATTAGATATTAGTATTAGTATTCTTTTTTCTCAGCCTGCAAATTTACGCAAAGAGTTGGTTTTGGCAAGAATTCTCTCCAAAAAATGCACAGAATGCGAAGTAATGAGCAGAAAAACCCATTGACAGAGTAAAATAGGTGCTATTTTAATTCCGTCAATGGGTTTTTCTATACGAATCGACTTTCTTATAGAAAGTTTTCAGGCATTATTTGATACCCAGTTTCTTGGCGATAGCTTTGGGCAGAGCATCTTTGTGAACCAAGATGTTGATGGTTTTGTAGCGGACAAATGCTTTGGAAGCATACCATAATCCATCGTATGTACCGGCTTTACCCCAAGAATTTTTCACCATGTAATATTCATTACCTTCCTGATCTTTGGCAATACCGTAAATATGCATACCATGGTCGTCGGTAGTTTCCCAGTTGTCGTATGCACGTTGGCGTTCTTCCTGCGTGCACCATTTTTGCGGTTGAGGCTTGGAGTTCAACATTTTCTCTTCCGGTTTCATCTTCAGCCAATGAGCCATATCGGAACCGCTCAATTCCTGTACTTTGTCGGCATCGGGCATTACGGCTACCCCATTTCTGGTAAATCCATTTTCACTCACGTCGCTGCCCCATGCGATGGTATAACCTGTTTTGATGGCATTGTCAAATACTTCCATCAATTCATCGATGGGCAAGTTGTAAGATTGAGCCCAACGCCAGTTGTCCTGAATTTCCAGAACGAACTTAGAGTAGAAAGGATGGTGTGTGAAAGAAGTCAGAGATACGTAGTCGTCAGCATTCAGTCCGGTAGCTTCATAGAATGATTGCGGAGTGTATTCCTTTCCTTGGTATGTGAACTTTTCGGGACGTTCGCCCAAATAGATATCGTGGATGGAAGTAATGGTTTTTTTCCACAGCGGAGTGCCGTTGGCATCGGTTTGCAGACTGCGGAGATTGCTTTTGGCAATAGCGGCCACTACAGCATCTGATACAGCTGAAAGTTCGGTATGATTGCTCAGTGTGTCATCATACATCACACCCGGACGCATCGTTTCTTCAGGTACCAGACCGAAAGTCTTCATGCCATAAACCACATCATAGAAAGAACCTCCTTGAGAGAAAGACACATCGCCGTGTGTACGAACAGCCTTTTCAGCACGGTCCAGATAAGTATTGTGTACCAGGAACATTTCAGAGAGGTCATACTCTCCCTTGCCCATGCGGAGCAGTTCAGATTCAATAAAGCTCAGACCTGAATAGCACCAGCAGGTACCGGCACGGTTCTGGTTCTTGATAGAAGTGATGGGGTTTTCTTTTACTACGGTGAAAACGAAACCCTCTTCTTTTTTCGGAGCATCTTGTGCTACGGCATTTAAGGTCAACGCACCCAATGCTACAATAAATATTGATTTCTTCATATCTGTTAAATAATTATTAATTAGTTGTTTCGTCTGCAAATATAGTAATTCTTTGTAGAATAATCTTAAACAAAAGTCATCTTTGCAGAGTCCGGGTCGCTTTTTTGTGCTTTTTTAAAAGCTGAGATAATGCTGAATCCGTTCCAGGTCTTGGGGACTGAATTCTTCCAATAGGACGAAGGGTTTCAGGTTGAGCAACCTGCCTTTCTTACGCCGGTGTTCAACCAGAGCTTTGGCTTGATAAAAATTGATGTAAGGGTGCCGCTGCAACCTTTCTACCGATGCTTTGTTGACCGGAATACGCCGGATGCAACTTTCGTCAATGGAAAACCAAGAGCGCAGTTGGTTGTAGTCCAATCGAATGTCCTGTAATTGTTCAATGGCATAAAAGCCTCCCAGTTGTTGGCGATAATTCACAATGCTGCGGGCAATGGCGCTGCCTATTCCGGGTATTTTTTTCAAGATAGTGGTGTCGGCACTGTTCAGTTCTACCAGCGTGCCCGGTGCAAATTTTTCCGGCGGTTTCGGATGCAGGCTGTCGGATGCATTGACCAGGAGCAGGGAAGGAGTGTGTTTGTCGGCTTCAGGCGGTATGACTATATAAGGTAAAAGGGTTTCGAAGGTAGTTTTGTCCAATCCATAGATTTTTTGAAAGTCTGCCGGTTTGCGGAAGCGTCCACCTTTGTCACGGTAACGGAGAATGTTGTGTGCCATCCATCCGGGCAGTCCTAAACGGCACAGTGTGACAGAATCGGCGTCATTGGGATTAAAGGCAAAGGGTTTGATAGCAGGGATCTGGTGGGTTAATCTGTCAGCTGTTTCTTGCCATTTCGAATTTTTCTGTTGAGAAGTACGTGCTTGGAGATGGGTTAAAAAATCCAGTATTTCCTGTTGCTGAATTGCAGACAGAGAATCCGGTTGCTCATCAGCAACCTTTTGATTCTGATAAGTCCGGTAGATCCCGGGCACCCATAAAGCAGTTGCCAGAAGTAAGGTCAGCGCTAAAATACCGGCTTGCTGACTGCGTGAGAAATATAGAAAATGTTGGTTGATATGTTTCATCTCACTTTCAGTGTGAATATTCGGCAGCAAAATAAAGAATTAATTTTAAAAGATATCTATTTTAGCGAAAGAAAAAAAAGAGGTGCATCCGTGCATGGATACACCTCTTTTGCCTTATACCTTTGATGAGGCATTTCTGTTTAGTTTCTGAAGACCAACCCCTCTTGTTGCGGATTGACATCCACGCAGATTGGATGATTCCGGTCAACCTCCTGCGCCAGAAGTTTTTTGGACAAATCATTCAGCAGATAATGCTGGATGGCCCGTTTTACCGGACGAGCACCAAACTCGGGGTCATAGCCCGCAGTAGCCAAGAACCGGATGGCGGCATCCGTCAGATTCAGCGTGACACCGTTGGCTTGCAACATGTTTCGTACGCTGTTTATCTGCAGTGTGACAATCTGTTTGATTTCCTGCTCATTGAGTGGCAAGAACATGATGGTTTCATCGATACGGTTCAGAAACTCCGGACGGATGGCTTTCTTCAGCATGTTCATCACTTCATGTTTGGTTTCTTCTACCACCTCTTCCTTGTTGGTTCCATTCAGCTTTTCCATCTGACTTTGAATATAGCTGCTACCCATGTTGGAGGTCATGATGATGATGGTGTTCTTGAAGTTCACCGTACGTCCTTTATTGTCTGTCAGTCGTCCGTCATCCAATACCTGAAGGAGGATGTTGAACACATCCGGATGTGCTTTTTCGATTTCATCGAACAGCACTACGGAATAAGGTTTCCGGCGTACAGCTTCGGTCAATTGTCCACCTTCATCGTAACCCACGTATCCGGGAGGCGCTCCAACCAGTCTGGACACACTGTGCTTCTCCTGATATTCACTCATGTCGATACGCGTCATCATGGTTTCATCGTCGAAGAGGAATTCAGCCAAGGCCTTTGCCAATTCGGTTTTACCCACACCGGTGGTACCTAGAAACAGGAACGAACCGATGGGACGACGTGGATCCTGCAGACCGGCACGACTTCGGCGTACGGCATCGCTGACTGCTTCGATGGCTTCTTCCTGCCCGATGACCCGCTTGTGCAGTTCATCTTCCAGGTGAAGCAATTTCTCTTTCTCACTTTGCAGCATCTTGCTAACCGGAATACCTGTCCACCGCGATACCACATCAGCAATATCTTCCGCATCCACCTCTTCTTTGATCATGGCACTGTCGCCCTGCATGGCATGTAGCTTTTGCTGGGTTTCTTCAATCTCCTTGTTCAGAGCCTGCAGTTTGCCGTAGCGTATTTCTGCCACTCGTCCGTAGTCACCTTCGCGTTCAGCTTTTTCAGCTTCAAATTTCAGGTTTTCTATATCCACCTTGTTCTGCTGAATCCGGTTGACCAGAGTCTTCTCGCTCTGCCATTTAGCCTTGTACGAGCTCTCCTGTTCCTTCAGTTCAGCCAGTTCTTTGCCTATTTGCTCCAGTTTGGCTGTATCATTTTCACGTTTAATGGCTTCACGCTCAATCTCCAACTGCTTGATTTTACGGGAAATCTCATCCAGCTCTTCAGGCACAGAATCCACCTCCATGCGAAGCTTGGCAGCTGCTTCATCCATCAAGTCAATAGCCTTATCCGGCAAGAAGCGGTCGGTGATGTACCGGTTGCTCAGTTCTACAGCAGCGATGATGGCATCGTCTTTGATACGTACATGATGATGATTTTCATACCGCTCCTTCAATCCACGCAGGATGGAAATGGTACTCAGTGTATCCGGCTCGTTCACCATGACAATCTGGAAACGGCGTTCCAAAGCCTTGTCCTTTTCGAAATATTTCTGATATTCATCCAGCGTTGTGGCACCGATGCTTCTCAGTTCGCCTCGTGCCAGAGCCGGTTTCAGAATGTTGGCAGCATCCATGGCACCTTCGCCCTTGCCGGCACCCACCAGCGTATGAATTTCATCGATAAACAAGATGATGTCGCCTTCGCTCTTTTTCACCTCGTTGATGACCGCTTTCAGACGCTCTTCAAATTCACCTTTATATTTGGCACCGGCTACCAAGGCACCCATATCCAATGAATAGACTTGTTTGTTTTTCAAGTTTTCCGGCACATCGCCTCGTAAGATACGATGAGCCAGACCTTCCACGATGGCAGTTTTTCCCGTACCCGGTTCACCGATCAGAATCGGATTGTTCTTGGTACGTCTGCTTAAAATTTGCAATACCCGGCGAATTTCTTCGTCACGGCCAATGACCGGGTCAAGTTTGCCGCTTCGAGCCGCTTCGTTCAGGTTGATGGCATATTTTTCAAGTGACTGATACGTGTCTTCACTTGACTGTGATGTCACTTTTTCTCCTTTTCTTAATTCCTGGATCGCTTCCCGCAATTCTTTTTCAGTCATTCCAGCATCCTTCAGAATGTTGGCTGCTGTGCTTCTTACAGTCAGCAGAGCCAGTAGTACAGGTTCCAGCGATACAAAATCATCGTCTAAATCCTTAGAATACTGCGCAGCTTTCATAAGTACCTCGTTCGACTCACGGCTGAGGTAAGGTTCACCACCGGACACTTTGGGCAACGAATCTATTTGTCTGTCAAGCACTATTGCAATTTGTTGTGCGTTCATGCTCAACTTTTGAAAGATGAAATTCGTAACATTTTCGCCCACCTTCATCAAACTCTGAAGCAAGTGTACCGGTTCAATAGCTTGCTGTCCCCGGCTTTGAACCAGGTTGACCGCTTCTTGCACCGTTTCTTGTGCTTTGATTGTAAAGTTGTTGAAATTCATATTTGTTCTCCTTTCCTTAGTTATCTGGTTTATGTACGCTTTATCAGCGACAAAAGATTTGCCATCTGTGTATTTCTGTCATTTTTACAGATTATCCGGAAAGTGTGTGACTTTATGGCGCATTTAGTGTCGTTCAGTGAGTTGAAAAAATTTTTGGATACAGAGTATGAAATTAAAATTACCTTGTTATCTTTGCGACCGCTATAAAAAACAAAAACCATGAAAGTAGAAGATAAGTTTTTATCCAATGTTTTGCTGATTGATGTAGCTGCCCTGAACAGGGAGGCAGCCAGTATGCGCCGCTCCATGTCGTGGGGGTTGAAGCGTGAACTTCATCGGTTGGATATGGTACGCTGGCTCACTTGCCTAGCTTTGGACAGTGATGTGTTGGACTTTGGTCCCGACATTCAAGTGATTCTGGTGTTTGAGCATCCGGATACACAGATTCTGGTTGCAGAACAACCCGATTTTATTCAAATGGACGGGCTTTCTTTTTGTGCTCCGAAAGTAGGTGAGTTTACCATTTCCTGTGTGCATCCTGCGGGCATGACAGATGTAAAGAGTCTGTTCTTCGAGTTGCTTCATCTCGTTCTAGATTCCAAACAGGTGAAGAACGTAGCCATTGTACCCTCGGAAGAAGTCTTCGGACAGAGTGTAAAGGAGGAGCTGGATCAAATCGTTCGGGAGCAGGGCAACCGGATTGCAGAAAAAGCCTGTCTGTTTAGCATCTATCCGTCCGAAAAAAAAGAAGCATATCGTCAGCGTATCGTAACGCTATCATGGGCTCATGTGTTTGGTATCACGCCCAATGATGTAAAATAATAATTGCCTGAAAAAGGAGACAGACCGGAACTTAGGTCCTGTTTTCTTTTTTCAGGCAATCACAAGATTGATTCAACTTGTTTATTTGGTGAATTGCAATATCAGTCTTTCCCCGTCATAAATCTCGCGGAAGCCTGTGTTTTGTTCACCGAGAAACTCTTTGAGGTCTTTGAATGCCTGCCGGTCACTTAGGGTGATGTGCAGGGTTTCTCCCGGTATGGCTTCGCACCAGGCTATTATGGCCGGTATCAGTTGGCTGTATTGCGTGCAGTGGCAGGTGTTGATAGATTTCATGCTTCCGGATGGTTATTTTCTTCCTTTTCATGTTCCTTTTGCCAACTCAGATAAAGTTGGATCAGTTTCTGCAGACCAAAAGCTTTCATGTTGTTGTGGTAAATCACGTCGATGCATAGATCCAGTAAGTCTTTGCTATCCTCCACTTGTGCTGCAATGAGCGAGCGTATGTTCAGTCTGAGCTTTTCGAGCACACTTTCATCTATAATGCCGTTGCTGTCTATCAAATGCCGGAACAGTCCATATCTCTCGATGGTTGCCAGGTTCTCTGAAGAAACCTCCAGGCTTCGTGTGCCGGTGGGGTTGGTTTGAATCGTGTATGTCATACGTGTAGAATGTTTGGGGAATTAAAAAATAATCCACTCAAGTCACACTTATTGAAGATGCACTTGAGTGGATGAATTCATTTATCAGAGTGGCACATATTCCACGAAAGCCTCCATGGCTTCATAGGATGCCAGACCCAAGCTGTCGTACAAGGCAGCAGTACCGCGGTTGCGGTCTTCACTGCGTTGCCAGAACAGACGTTCATCGTTGCCCAAGAACGGAGCACTTTCCATCTGGCTCTGATGTTTCAGGATGGAGTTTCGTTTGGCTCGCAATTCTTCCGGACTGATGGGAACAGCCATTTCAATGTTTTCGATTTCCCATTCTGCCCAGGCACCACGATACATCCAGATGCGACAGTTCTTCAGCCATTCTGCACCCTCTTCCTTTTCCAGATCGATGGCAGCAAATACAGCATCTGTACAGACGCGGTGAGTGCCGTGCGGGTCGGCCAGGTCACCGGCCACGAAAATCTGATGAGGCTGGATTTCACGAAGCAGGTTGCGCACAATTTCCACATCGGCCTCGCTGATAGGGTTCTTTTGGATCTTTCCGGTTTCGTAGAACGGCAAATCCAGGAAGTGACAGTGATCGAGAGGAATGTTGTTGTACGTACATGCCGTGCGTGCCTCACCGCGGCGAATCAGTCCCTTGATGGTTAGGATATCGCGTGTATCCATATCTCCATCTTTCTTTTCGTGGAGGAAGTTGCGTATCTCTGTATATTTTTCTTTGATCACCTGGTCAGCACTATCATTGAACAGCTGGTTGAAGCCATTGATGAAATGCAGGAAGCGAATCACTTCTTCATCGCCCACGGCAATGTTGCCTGAAGTTTCGTAAGCTACATGCACATCGTGTTTTTGTTCCACTAGTCGACGGATGGTTCCACCCATTGAAATCACATCATCATCGGGATGCGGAGAGAAAACCACCACTCGTTTGGGAAATGGAGTAGCGCGTTCGGGACGATATGTATCATCCGCATTTGGCTTACCACCCGGCCAGCCGGTTATGGTATGTTGCAGATCGTTGAAAATTTTGATATTTACGTTGTAAGCCGAGCCATACAATGCCAGCAGTTCGCTCAGACCGTTTTCGTTGTAGTCTTTGTTTGTCAGTTTCAGAATTGGCTTGCCCGTTAACTGGCACAACCAGACAATGGCACTACGAATCAGCTTGTCGTTCCATTCGCAGGAAGTTACCAACCAAGGACGTTGGATACGTGTCAGGTTGGCAGCAGCAGAAAGGTCAATGACTATGTGCGCATTGTTGTGCGCCTGCAGGAACGAAGCCGGTATGGTATCGGTGATGTTTCCTTCCACACATTCCTTGATCATTTGCGCCTTTTCTTCGCCCCATGCCATCAGGTAAATTTTCTTTGCTCCCAGAATGGTAGATACACCCATGGTGATGGAACTGATTGGTGTATTATCGATGTTGCCGAATATTTTGGTAGCTTCATTGCGTGACGCATTATCCAGCAGAATCAGTCGGGTAGTGGAGTTCATGCGTGAACCCGGTTCGTTGAAGCCGATATTTCCCACACGTCCGATGCCCAGCAGTGCCACGTCAATGCCGCCAAAACTTTCGATGCGCTGTTCATACAGTCGGCAATAATCAAAGATGGTATCTTTGGCAATGCATCCGCACGGAGTAAAGATATTTTGCGGATCAATGTCTACATGGTCCAGCAACATTTCCTTCAGCGCATTGAAATTACTTGTGATGGCATTTTCTGCCAGCGGATAATATTCATAAAGGTTAAATATAACGACATTTCTGAAGCTCAGTCCATCTTCCTGATGCATGCGTATCAAGGCAGCATACACGTTGCGCGGAGAGTTTCCTCCAGCCAGAGCCAGTACACAAAATCTTCCGGCTTTCTGCTTCTCACGAATAATCTGGGCAATGTCCAGTGCAATTTGGTTGGCACCTTCTTCTGCCGATTCATAGATATCGGTAGGGATTTTTTCCAGACGGGTCAACACCGAACGTTCAAACGCATTTTCCGGACGATAGTATCGTGTTGAAACTCTGTTGAGCGTGATTTGAGAACTAAGATTGGTTTTCATATGAATAATTTTTGGTTATGAATAATCTCGTATTTAGAATAATGTATTGGTTTCCGGAATTAGTTGTCCCATGGCCCATACAGCTCTTACATTCAAGTCGGAATCCAATACCAAGATATCAGCATCTTTGCCTTTCTGCAGCGATCCCTTGCGGTCATATACACCCATAATCTTGGCAGGTGTTTCAGAAGCCATGCGGATGGCATCTTCCAAAGGAATGTCAGCCTTTTGAATCATGGTTCGTATCAGGCGGTCCATAGTAGCCACACTGCCGGCCAGAGCAGAACGGTCGGCCAGTTTGCATACACCGTCTTCAATGATGACACGCGGGTCGAATGCCTCTTGACTTTCACTGGCAGCACATGCTAAAGCATCAGTAATCAGACAAGTACGCTCTACACCTTTGATCTTATAAATCAAGCGTAAGATAGTGGGCGGTACATGAATGCCGTCGGCCACTACTTCCACTGTCATATCGTCCATCAGATAGCAGCTTTCTACCGTACCTTCATACTTATATTCACGGCGTTTGTGGAATCCGGGCATAGCGTTGTAGAAGTGTGTGGCATGTGTGTAGCCGGCTTCATAGGCTGTACGTATATCTTCAAATTCAGCTTGCGTATGAGCTACAGAAGCCAAAATGCCTTTGCCTGTAATGTATTTTCCGAATTGCATGGCACCCGGAAGTTCGGGAGCCGCATCCCAACGCTTGATACAGTTCCAATGTTCTACGATGGGAATGTATTCGTTCGGGTCCGGATTCTTGATATTTTCCGGCATCTGTCCGCCAGCCATAGCCATGTTCAGGTAGTGTCCTTCCAGATGCAATCCCAGGATGGGACTATCTTTTTCCTGCATCAGTCGGGTACATGTCTCGGCTGCCTGTTCAATCATGGGCACCGTAGAAGAAGACAGAGTGGGGTATATACTGGTAGTACCATGCTTCATGTGTGTTTTCACAGCCTGACGGAAAGCATCTTCTGTACATTCCATAAAGTCGCGACCACCACCGCCATGAACGTGTATATCTACACCACCGGGTACGACATACATGCCTTTTACGTCAATCAGATTGGCACCGATTACGGCCAAATCACAGTTAGTCACTTCTAGAATTTTATTGTCTCTTATCAGTACAGAGCCATCTTTCAGCCATCCTTGGGGGGTAAGGATGCGTGCGTTGATTAATTGGGTCAACATAGAATTATAGAATTTAAGTTTTTAAATAAATTGATGATCGCCATTATGACGTTGTATCTTATTACAAATGTAGGTACTTTTTGGAAATGAACCGCACAATAAGTCGGTGTATTTTTCGTAAAGTCTTAAAAAATGAATATTTTTCACTGTATTTTGCAGGTTTTTATGCTATACAATGTTTATTGAAGATAAGGCATTAGAATTTTTTTCCAGAGCAGATATCCGTTTCCCAGCAGGTGCAGGCCGTCGTTGCTGTATTCCTTTTTCAATTGACCGGATTCATCGGCAAAGTGAGTGTACAGATCAACGTATGGCAACTGCTCTTTTTCAGTGAAGTTTTTCACCAAACGGTTGATTTCAGCCACCATTTTCCAGCGTTTCGTATGGTTGGGAAATTGATTGTAATAAGGTGTTACGGGCAAAACGCTTTGGATGTATAGCTTGGTGTCTGGGGTGTCGGTTTTGATTTTGTGGGCAATGCGAGCAATGCCTTCTGCAATTTCAGCAGGAGTTTTGCCTCTGGCCACATCATTAATACCTATCAGTAGGAAAATCTTTGCCGGTTTTCCTTGGGTGATGGGTGCTAGACGGTCAAACAATCCGTCGGTGGTATCGGCACTGATACCTCTATTCTTGATGTTTGATTGCCGGAACAGTTCATGCCATTCACCTCCGTCGGTGATGCTGTTGCCTACAAACAGAATGTCATTTTGTTCAACGGGAAGCGCTTCAAACAGAGATGCACGCTGGTAGTAGTAAGGTGAAAAATGTTGTGCTGCATTTTGTGCTGCATTTTGTGCAAATCCGGTTGCCATGCACAGTAAGCAACCGATTAATAACAGGGTCTTTTTCATATTATTTCTTTTGTGTGGTAAACAATAGTTTTTCTTTTGAATACAAAAATAGTAAGAAATTACCTAAATCATCAAAGATGAGCAAAAAACTTTCTTTAAGTCTTTTTACTCTCGAAATTATTCTTTACTTTGCAAGTCAATTGAAATATTCATTATTAAATGGAAGTTGCCTTATGAAAAACTGGAAATTTGAAGCGGTGATCCTTGCTATAGGTTTGGCACTGCTGGGATTGATGATTCGGAACGGAATTAACGAGTTTAAGGATAAAGAGAGAATAGTCAGTGTCAAAGGACTGGCAGAAATGGAAGTTCCGGCTGATAAGGTGGTATGGCCTTTGATGTTTAAGGATGTCGGAAACGATCCTGCTACTCTCTATGCGAATCTTAACATGAAAAATCAGACGATTGTGAATTTCTTGAAAACCAATGGAATTACTGATCAGGAAATCAGCATTGCACCGCCTGAGGTTATTGATATGCGGGCAGAGCGATATGGCAATACGGAAGTGCGCTATCGTTACAATGCCACTTCGGTTATCACTGTGGTATCGAGAGATGTGGCAAAGGTTCGCAAACTGATGTCAGAACAGGCTGCTCTGTTGAAAGAGGGTATTGCTATCACCGGTGGTGATTATCGCTATAATGTTGTTTATGAGTTTACCGGGCTGAATGATGTAAAGCCTAAAATGATAGAAGAAGCTACGAAAAATGCCCGTGCTGCCGCAGAAAAGTTTGCCAAAGATTCCGAAAGCAAATTGGGTAAAATCCGTAATGCATCGCAAGGTCAGTTCTCCATTTCAGATCGGGATGCTAATACTCCTTATATTAAAAGTATCCGGGTGGTAACTACGGTGAATTACTATCTGAAGAACTGATGTGTGATTACACTGAATCTGTAAAAATGTAAAATATCTATGAAAAAAACGTTGTTTGTAATTGGCTGCTTGCTGGGCGCAGTGATCGAGGTATGTGCGCAATTCCACATGGCCGATATACGGGTGGAAACACCGCTTGATGCACATTATGAGAATGGCATATTAAAATTGTATGTGCGGGTTGCTGATGACCAAGATAAGAGTTCGTCGGGCACGTTGTCCTATAAGTTGCTGGATTCGGATGGCAGGGAAGTGGCTGCCTCTGTTTTGAATGTTTCTATGCAACAGCCTGAAGTAAGTTTTCAGCCGTGCATCATCGACCAGCCTGGTTTGTGGAGTGCGGAAGCCCCTGTTTTATATACGTTGGTACTGAAACTGCAGAAAAAAAACGAAAAACAAAAAGAAGAAATCATTAAGCAGATTGGTTTTCGCAGTGTAGAAGTTTCAGAAAAGAAAATCGTTTATAATGGTCGTGAATTGCGTGTGAAAGGTATCAATTATCAGCCTGCCGCCGGTGGTGGAAGTAGCAAGCAGCGTGTGAATCAGTTACGTAAAGATTTGGTGTATCTGAAGAAAAATCATGTCAATGCTTTGCGACTTCGTCATTCGAATATGCCGGAAGAATTAGTTGGCTTGTGCGATGAGTATGGCTTTTATCTATTGTATGAAGATGTATCTACAGTGCCTCATTCCCATCCCTCTGTTATTCCTTGCCCATCTGTTCATCCGGCCATTCAAGAGCATTGTCTTTGGGATTATCCAAACAAAGACCTGGATGTGAAGATGGAGGAGATGCAAAAGCTTTATCAAGATATTCGTTTTTATGATTTCGATCGAGAAACGGGAAGCATAAACATTCAAAATTTGCATCATTCCACTTCACTCTCCCTATTCGATTTTTATTATCTGGTGCGTGATCATGGCAAAGAAGTGCTTCGGGCTCCGTTGTTAGTGGGTGATGTGGCTCCCGGCCAATCTGTGCGTTGCAACGGATTGCAAGGGATTACGTCGGAACGTACCCTTACCGGAGACGTACGCATTGAGTTTTATGCAACGCTTCGTCAGGCATCTCCTTTTTTTGAAAAAGGAAGTATTATAGCTCGTGAGCAGACCTATATTCATACTTTTTATCGTCCTGAAGTGCCGGCTGAAAAAGAACATCCGTTGATTACCCATCTGGTAGAATCAGATGATTGCATTACTTTGCAGGGAAAACATCTTCAAATAGTGTTTCAGCGTTCCAGTGGTCAGCTGGTTTCTTATCGGTATCTGGGTGAGGAATATCTTTATTCCAGTCAAGGTCCCCGTCCTTTTTTCTGGCGTGTGCCCACGTTCAGTGATGTGTCGGCCGGATTGCCTCAATCCTTGCAGGCATGGCGGGAAGCTAGCTATCAGCCGTTGCAAGCAAAAAGTTTTACATGTGTGCGTGCTGCAGATGCAGTGGCAGTGCTCACAGCTACCTATGATTTTCCAGCCCCCGATGCCCAGTGGCGTATTGTCTATAAGGTCTATGCCAATGGGGTGATTAAAGTGGACAATCATTTTGAGGCTGCTTCCGGAGTTACTTCTATGATTCCCCGTGTAGGACTTCGTGTGCAACTGAACCCGGCATTCAATCAAGTCTGCTATTTCGGTCGTGGTCCGCGTACCAACTATCGTGATTGTCGCACGGCTCAGTTTCTGGGTACTTATGTTGACAAAATCCATACTATGCTGGATGCTAGCTCTTATCCGCAGGAAAATGGGCATCGAACGGATATATATTGGTGTGCTCTGCAAGGCCACTTGAAGGGTGGTTTGTTGTTGGTCGCTGACCGTACCTTTGAGATGAATCTTTTTGCCTTTCCTCAGGAAAATCTAGAACGGAGTACTCCCGTTGAACATGGCAAACTGGTTGATTTCTTTATAGATTATCGCATGATGGGAGTTGGGGCTGATAATCGGTTTCGTACACCTGTGCAGGAGCCGTATCTGATTCGTCCGGGAAAGGAAAATGCCATTGATTATGGTTTTGCCATTGTCCCTTTCCAAAAACATACGGATTATTTGCAACTGATTCGTAAATATAAATAAGACACTTTATTTTAGGTAACGTAATTTTATTTACCTACAGCTTTCTGAAATTCTATAGTCATTAGAATTTTGAAAACCTACAGCTAGAAT
>AMCI01004624.1_pt1 | contig 27330 bp, 23 predicted proteins | sample 419838 | NCBI WGS metagenome assembly AMCI01 (sample SAMN01090643, study PRJNA158313) | gut metagenome
AACAATCTCAGCTCTATCTGCATCATTTGGAAATCTGTGTTTATGATCAGCAGAAGAAAGAAGAGTATTCCCTCACTTATCAGCCAGACCAGTTGAAAGAAGTGTTTCAGCCTTACTACCAAGACGGGAAAATTTGTGCCCGCTGGTTGAGTGGGGAACTGCGTGCCGGGAAAGGTGAACTGGTGCGTTACGTACACAGCGGCTTCGACCGCAATCTGGAAACGGAGCAAGTGATGGTGCTTCAACAAGGTCGTATAGAAAGTTGCCGGACTTACCATAATACCCTACGGGCAGGCATGAAAATGCAGCATGCTCAGGATGAAATCATCCGACGCTTCCCTTGGCAACGTTTTCCGGAATACAAAGGGCAACGTATTACCTTTTTTGTTGAGAATGTACAATGCAGTTCGGATGGTCATTTGGTGGATGTGGATGTAAGAACTATATTCGTTCGTCCCCAGCGGGAAAATATCGAAGATGGAAACCACCCTTTGGCAAAGGCATTCAAAGAAGTACTGAAGAGCATTTATCCTTGGGAGGTGCTGTTTATCAACGGAAAGTATACGATTGAATTCAAGCACTTCGTACTTCCCATTTGGGAAGACAAGCTAAAGCCTTCTCAAGCCAACGATACTACGAAATACACCCTTGTAGGCAAGGTTTATGGCGAAGAAGTGCGGCAGATTCCTCCTTACGATGTGGTCAGATTCCCAGCAGGCGGTGCCTATCTGACTTTAGCTGGAAAGCCTTTTCAGGGTTGGCTGGCCGATTCTACGGGAACATTCAGGATAGAACATTTGGAAAAAGGCAAACATTATTTGAAGGCGGAATTCGTTGGTTTGACACCCTGTGATACCCTTATCCATATGCCCATGCAAGATGATACTTTGCAGCTTAGGCTTTCTTTACCTTACGACTATTTGGAAAAATACGTTTGTTCACCGGCCCTGTCTCGCGAATACATTGAGCAGGGAAAACCCAATCTGAGGCTCATCATTCCGGTTGGGCAGGAAGAGGAGATTCAAGAGCACCCCTTCTGGAAAAAATATGGGGTTACGTATTTCAGCTACTTCCCCTTGAAGGAGGACGGTAAACTGGATTGTTATTTGGGCATTCCCAACCATTTGCTTACCGCTTACAACGAAGAGGTGTTCCGGTATTTGGACGAAAGATTTGGCCAGGAATGGCGTAAGCAAGTACCTCCCGGCATCTTCGGGTTGGACCAGTCGCTGAATGAGTTGCGCGACTATAACTGGCTCATCAAAACACTGAGCAGAGCGTGCCAATACCCCGTCAATCAGCAAAAGAGGAACAAGGGTTGTGTTTTACAGGTGGAATATGCTGTGACCCCGGAAGGCTATATCAGCCAGGCTACGGTACTCAACCAAGCACCCCGTGCATTCCGAAAGCCTGTGATGCAGGCTTTTCGATCGCTGCGGAATGTGCCCACTGTCTTACGTCCCGGGAAAAATACGCTCAGCTTCCCATTCTGGCTGGATAGCATGAAAAAATCCCCTAAAGCAGATGTAATCATTATCGGGTATACCTGGGATGATAAGCCTGTCTTGATGAAATAGTGGATGGAATGTTGTTTATCTGCAAGTAATCGCCTAAATAACCATTCTGTTTTCGTCATAATATGTAGTTTTGCTGACAAATTTCTTTCGTAGTAGGGTAGGATTACTACTGATAAATAACCATTCCGAATCACATATTCTACTCCTTATTTGCGATAATCCCGATCCCGATTTATTTTTGCAGTCAAAACCGCTGTACGATGAGGAATATACAAGATGGATTGAATGAAAAGTTGCGTCAGCAAAGGGATGGGTGCCTGGAAGAAGCGCAGGAATGGCAGTTGCGCTCCATTGCCCAAGCATACGCCATCTGCGAACATGCCGTTGCCGTATTGAGCAATCTCCGCACCGACCAGAGTTACATCTACTATGGGCAGACCAGCGACTTGTTGGGTTTTGAACCTGTCGGCACCTACGAGAAGATAGCTTCTATTTGGGAAGATAAAATTCTGGACCGTATCCATCCGGACGATCGTCGCCGCCGTATTCTGCAGGAACTGGCCTATTATCAGTTCGTCGCGACGTCCCATTCCGACAAGGCTTTCCAATGGCACTTGGAAAATACGTTGCGTATGCGCGACAAGGAGGGTAACTACCGGCCGACTCTTCATCGGATCTTCTATTTCCAGGGCGAAGGACAGCGGGGTGTGAGTTATGCCATTTGTTTGTTCAACTTGACCGGAAAGACTAGCCGGATGGCTTTGTTGAAAAATTCGCTCACCGGGGAGGAACGGCAGTTGGATATCGATGAAAAGCCGCTGTTGAGTGAGCGGGAAATCACCATCATGCAATGCGTCGGTGAGGGGCTTTCGAGCAAGGCCATCAGCGATCGTTTGGGCATCAGCAAGCACACGGTCGACCGTCATCGGCAGAACATCATCGGCAAGATGCAAGCCTCCAATATGGCCGAAGCTTGTCACAAAGCCAAGCAATTGGAATTATTGAAGTAAACAATCACATATTCTTATTAAAACAGAAAATATTAAACAGAAAGATGAAACAGCTATGGATTGGGGTGATGTGGGTGGTCTTGGCCTTCCCTTCACAAGCACAGCGTTTGGAAAAGATGACTTGGTTCAACGAACCTTCCAGTTATGAAATCAAAGGAAACACCTTGACGATGGAGGTGCCCGGACATTGTGACTATTGGCGTATTTCCCACTATGGGTTCACGGTGGATGACGCACCTTTCTACTATGCGACGTATGGTGGCGAGTTCGAGGCCAAGGTGAAGATTTCCGGTGATTACAAGGTACGTTTCGACCAGGCCGGACTGATGATCCGCATCGACAAGGAAAACTGGTTGAAGGCGGGCATTGAATACGTCGATGGAAAGTACAACCTGAGCACAGTGGTGACCCACCGTACCAGCGATTGGAGTGTCATCACCCTGGATGAACCGGTCGATTTCGTTTGGATCAAGGCAGTGCGCCGTCTGGACGCCATCGAGATTTTCTATTCTTTCGACGACCAGACGTATACGATGATGCGCAACTGCTGGATGCAAGACAATACCCCTGTGCAAGTCGGTCTGGCAACCGCTTGTCCCGATGGCGAAGGATTCCAGGCGACCTTCGAACATTTTCAAGTGAAGCACCTTCCGGACCAACGCCGGTTGGAGTGGCTTCAGTCACATGCAGAAAAGTAATATGCAGAAATGTAACCGGCGTTTGACTGGGTATGGGAGCCTTATTTTACCCGTACCCAGTACCCGTTTCCGAATTTCGTATGTACGTGCGTATCCAGTTGCCGCAGCAGATGACTGAAGGCGCGGGGCGTGTAGTCGCGCAAGACGGCCGGATGCTTCTGTTGCAGCAGACTGTAGAGCTGCGCGGCTGACAGCAGAACCGCACTTTCTTTGCCCGCTTCGCAGAATTCCACCGTTTCTTCGAGCAGTTCCTGAGCCGGTAAGACAGGGTAGAAAGCCTGGTTCCGTGCCTGGATTTCCGCCTCTTCCTCCTTGTCGAACCAGGTATGTTCACCGTCGAGGATGGCTTCCTTCAGCTGGGCATAGAGCTGGTCGTACTCGATGGGCGTGCTGCAGTCGATGGGTGCTGCACGTCCACGCAGATGAAGCGACGGCTGCCCGTGAGGTCGGTTAGCAGGTCGTAGCGGTTGCTCGTGGCGATGAAGTTGGCGATGCGCGGCAAGGGTTCGGCGTTGTGCTTGAAGGCCCGGCGCAGGTTGATGCGTTCCAGCTGCATCAGGTTCTTGAGCAGCGGCATCCGTTCGGCCGAAAGGCGGTCGAATTCGTCGATGTTGATGAGGCCGAAGGCCGTCAGCTTGTGCTCGGCGGCAGTCGGATTATTCAGGTCAAAGTTTTCGGTGAAGTACACCTGCAGGGCCGTTGGCATCAGTTGTTCTACCATGGGCTTCCCATTGGCTGTAATGCCTTCGTTAAAAAGCAGTTGGGTTTCCACTTCAGTTATGGTACTTCCTTCAATGGCTGTAGAGTGGGTGATGATGGAGTACAGATATTTTTTTTCATAATCTATCTGATTGAATATGCCTAATTCCTTATGACGTTTTGCAGAGTTTTTAGGATGTCTTTTCAATCAGACGGTGAGCGTGAGGTGGAACGAACTCTGCTCTTTTATAACCTGGATGCCATGATTGAAGTTGTCTATTGGGTGAACGGTTATCAAGCCATCCGGTTTCGCTTTTGGGTACTTAGGTTTTAAAGAAGGTTGTCTTCAAAGGTTCTGCACTTAACGATGAATGTTTAAAGTAAGATGACGTACGCTCTAAAAGCAAAAATCGCTGCCGGACCTTTTCAGGCCGGCAGCGATTGAAATAGGGATGTTTGCCCGAAACCAATTAGAATTTCACTTCCGGTGCTTTTTGGGCGCCTTCTTCGGCTTCGAAGTAGGGACGCTTGTCGAAACCGAAGAGACCGGCCAGCAGGTTGCGTGGGAACTGACGGATGGCAGTGTTGTAGGTACGCGCCACATCGTTGAACTTGCGGCGTTCGACACTGATGCGGTTTTCGGTGCCTTCCAACTGGGCTTGCAGTTCACGGAAGTTCTCGTTGGCTTTCAGGTCGGGATAGGCTTCGCGGATGGCCAGCAGGCGTCCCAGGGCACTGCCGATTTCGCCTTGGGCCTTCTGGAAGGCTTGCAGTTTCTCGGGTGTCAGGTCCTCGGCCTTGATTTGCATCTGGCTGGCTTTGCTGCGGGCTTCCATCACGGCCTGCAGGGTTTCCTTTTCGTGCGAGGCATAGCCTTTCACGGTGTTTACCAGGTTGGGGATGAGGTCGGAACGGCGTTGGTACTGGTTCTCTACGTTACTCCAGGCCGTGCCGACATTTTCGTCCATCGTTACGAGGTGGTTGTAACCGGGAATGGCCCAGATAGCCAGACCGACGACGAGGACAATCAGGATGATGACTGTTTTCTTCATGGTTCTTTTCGTTTTAGGATGATAGATTCTTCTTTTGTATGACGATATATGCTTTTAAAATTTGCTGCCAGCTCCACCGCCACCGAAGCTTCCGCCTCCGTAGCTGCCGCCACTGAAACCACCTCCGCCTCCGCCGAAGCCGCCTCCACCCATGAAGATGGGGCCGCTGCCGCCTCGGGGACCGCGGTAGTTCTCGTCCTGCGATTGTTCGCGACGTACCAGGGTGTGGCCGCAGTGCCCGCACAGGTAGGTTACTTCTTCGGTCTTGATGCCTTGTCGGTGGCTGACTACCTGCGAGGAAATGCGTTGCAACCGATGTTGCTTGCAATAGGGACAACGGGAGTTGCGCCAAGCCATGTAGTAGGCCAGTCCGCCACCGGCTCCGACAAACAGGAGGATGGGCAGCAGGAAAGTCCACAGAGAGTCGTCTCCTTCCTCATCCGGTTGGCCGAGGTTTTCCATCGAACCGTCCAGATAGCCGTGGACGGCTTTCATCCCGGCCAGCATCCCTTCGTCCCAACGGTTGTCTTTGAAGTAGGGTAACATGTAGCGACCTTGGATGCGCTTGCAGAGGGCGTCGGGCAGGATGCCTTCCAACCCATAGCCGGTAGCGAACTGCACGCAGCGTTCGTCGGTCGACAGCAGGACGATGAGTCCGTTGTCGCGTCCTTTCTGACCGACACCGTTCTGTTCGCCCAGGCGATAGGCAAAGTCGAAGCAGTCGCCGCCTTCGATGCCGGTCACGGCTACGACGAGCACCTGGATACCGGTCTGTTGCTCCAACTGTTGCAGTTGCCGGTCGAGGGTGCGGACGGTTGCATCCGACAGAATCTGGTCCGGGTTGCTGACGTAGCGGGTGCGGTCCTGCAGGTGTACCAGTGGAATGTCTTCCACCCGGTAGTCTTTCGCTGAAGCAGGTCCTACAGCGAGCAGAAAGAGCAGCAGTAGGGCCCCTAGACTGAGCAGCTTTCTCTTGAAAGTGCGGGCTTTGCAGTTCCGTTGGGGAGTTTCGCGGAAGAAGGATTGTTGTACGTTCATCGTTGCAGGTATTTTTGCAGGAAAGCCTTCACCTTTTCCGTATAAAGGGTTTGGTGGTTCCGGTAGGCGTGCGCATGGTCGGTATGCGACACCAGCCACTCTTCCTTGGGTTGAGGCTTGGCTTGGTACAGTTCATTCATCATCCAGGTGGGTACGAAATCGTCCTCATCGCCGTGGATAAACAGCATGGGCAAGGTGCATTTCTTCACCTGTTCCAGGGCGGAGGCTTCGCGGAAGCCCCAGCCGTATTCCAATTGGCAGAGCCAGTCGGCTGTGTACATCAGGGGGAAACTGGGCAAGCCGAACTGTTCCTTCAGTTCCTTGCTGAACTGGGTCCATACGTCGGTGTAACCGCAGTCTTCGACAAAGGCTTTCACATAGGGAGCTTGGGGTTCGCCCGAGACCATCATGGTGGTGGCGGCACCCATCGAGATGCCGTGGACCACCATGCGGGTGGAATCCCCGTAAAGTTGGTTGGCCACGTTCATCCATTGCAGCACGTCCAAGCGGTCCTTCCAACCCATTTGGAAAGCTTCGCCGCCGCTCAGACCGGAATAGCGCAGGTCGGGCAGCAGCACGTTGAAGCCCAATGAACGGTTATAGAGGTAGCCAATCATGAGCATGCGGATGGCGTTGTCGGTGTAGCCGTGTACGATGACGGCCGTCTGGGCAGTGGGTTTCGGGGCAGCGATGTAGTAGGCGTGCAGCCGGGTGCGGTCGGGGGCCTGGATGAAGGTATCTTTCAGCGCCTGGGCGTGTTGCAGACTGTCCACCCACGGGCGCAGGTAAGGATAAGTTTCGAACATGTATTCCCACGAGCCTTTCAGGTCTTTGCCCCGGTTCTCGGGTTTCAGTGAATAGTCCAGCATGTACTGGCTGGCTCCCAGGACGAGAGCCAAGAGGAGGACAGCCGTCAGGACGGTCCCCAGGAGGTATTTCTTTTTCATTCGTTATCGGTTCCAGATATCCCAGGCACCGAAGGCTTGCAGCAGCAGCATCTCGAGTCCGTTCTTCGTGACGGCGCCGCGGTCGGCTCCCTTCTTCATGAAGAGAGTGGTGTCGGGGTTGTACAACAAATCATACAGCAGGTGGTGCGGAGTGAGGCATTCGTAGGGAATGTCGGGGTACTGGTCGGCATGGGGATACATGCCCACGGGGGTACAGTTCACAATCACCTTGTATTCGTCCATGATTTCGGGGGTCAGCTGTTCGTAGGTGAGCCGGTCGTCCCCGGGGGTGCGCGATACGAAGCGGCATTCCAACCCCAGTTTCTGCAGCCCATGCAGGACCGCTTTCGAGGCGCCGCCGGTGCCCAGAATCAAGGCTTTCTTGTGCTGCGGCTCGAGCAAGGGTTCGATGGATTGCGTAAAGCCGATGACGTCGGAGTTATAGCCGATGAGGCGGGTTTCCCCTTTCCGGTGTTCGAAGCGGATGACGTTGACGGCCCCGATGGCGGCGGCATCGGCATCCAGTTCGTCGAGGTAGGGGATGACCTGTTCCTTGTAGGGGATGGTGACATTGAGCCCTTCCAGCTGGGGATGCGTCATCAGCACCGAAGGCAGGTCGGTGATGGACGGAATTTCAAAGTTCACATACTCGGCATCGATGTTTTCGGAATGGAACTTCTCGTTGAAGAAGTTTTTCGAGAACGAGTGTCCCAAGGGATAGCCTATCAGACCATATTGTTTCATAAGGCGCACAATTTCGTTACGGTTTACATTACTTGGTTGCCAGGTAGAGGGTGCAGATGCCCAGGGTGAGCCGCTCGAAGCGGACTTCGCGGAAGCCGGCCTTGCGCAGAATCTGGGTCATGACTTCGCCTTGCGGGAAGGCTTTGATGGATTGCGGCAGGTAGGTATAGGCACTGCGGTCCTTCGACAGGAGTTTGCCCAGGGTGGGGATAACCACCTTGGAGTAGAGGGCATAGAGCTGCTTCATGGGGAACCACTCGGGTTCCGACAGCTCGAGGATGACCAGATGGCCGTGGTCGTCGAGCACGCGGTGCATCTCGCGCAGCCCTTGGTCCAGGTCTTCAAAGTTGCGCACGCCGAAGGCCACGGTGATGGCATCAAATCGCTGGTCGGGAAAGGAGAGGGCGGTACAGTCCTCTTTGGCGAAAGAAATCCGCCCCTCCAGTCCGGCAGCTTTTACTTTCTCACGACCCACATTCATCATGCCTTCCGAGATGTCGGTACCAATGAGTTCCTGCGGTTGCAGTACGCGGTAGGCCTGGATGGCAAAGTCGCCGGTGCCGGTGGCCACATCCATGAGGCGTTGCGGACGGAACGGCTTCAGCCAGTTGATGGCCTTGCGTCGCCAGCGCTTGTCGATGTTCCACGACAAGGCATGGTTCAACCGGTCGTAGGAGGGAGCGATGTTGTCGAACATCTTCTCCACCTGCACACTTTTCTTCTCTTCGGCGTTATAGGGCTTGATTTCTTCTTGTGGGTAGTTCATGAGATAGGGTTTGTTACTTGTTCAGGTAGTCGGTGACGTTCTTTTCGATGCGGGCAGCGATGTCGCTGGTGTCTTCCTTCACGAATTTTTCACCGGTGATGTGTTCGTACAGCTCGATGTAGCGTTCGCTGATGCTGGCTACGATTTCGTCGGTCATTTCGGGAACCTGCTGGCCTTCCTTGCCCTGGAATCCGTTGTCCATCAACCATTCGCGTACAAATTCCTTCGACAGCTGCTTCTGGGCTTCGCCCTTTTCGAAGCGTTCCTGATAACCTTCGCTGTAGAAGTAACGGCTGGAGTCGGGTGTATGGATTTCGTCCATCAGGTAGATGGTACCGTTGTGCTTACCGAATTCATACTTCGTGTCGACCAGAATCAGACCGCGTTCGGCAGCGATTTCCGTACCGCGCTGGAACAGGGCCAGGGTGTACTTTTCGAGCAACGCATATTCTTCGGGAGTAGCCAGACCCTTGGCCAGGATTTCTTCCTTCGAGATGTCGGCATCGTGTTCACCGATTTCGGCCTTGGTAGTCGGTGTGATGATGGGTTCGGGGAACTTTTGGTTTTCCTTCATGCCTTCGGGCAGTTTCACGCCACAGATTTCGCGTACACCGCTCTTGTAGGCACGCCAAGCGCTGCCGCACAGGTAACCGCGCACAATCATTTCCACCGGGAAGCCTTCGCACATCACACCTACCGTCACCATCGGGTCGGGCGTAGCCAGTTTCCAGTTGGGGCAGATGTCAGTAGTGGCATCCAGGAACTTGGCAGCGATCTGGTTCAACATCTGGCCTTTGAAAGGAATTCCTTTCGGCAATACGACGTCGAAAGCCGAGATACGGTCGGTTGCTACCATCACGAGTTTTTCACCTTGGATGTTGTACACATCACGTACTTTTCCGTGGTACACGCTTTGCTGTCCGGGAAAGTTGAATTCAGTTGCTGTTAATGCTTTCATTGTTTTGTATTTATGAGTGTTGAAGTTCTATTTCTGTTGAGAGAAGTTTTTCTCGCGTTCGGCCTTCTCCTTCTCGCGTTCGGCCTTCTGCTTTTCCTCGAATTTTTCGTAGGCATCGACGATGCGGGTTACCAGCTTGTGGCGCACGATGTCTTTTTTGTTCAGTTCGATAAAGCTGATGCCTTTCACGCCTTTCAGGATGCGCAGAGCCTGCACCAGTCCCGAGGTCTGCGACGAAGGAAGGTCAATCTGCGTCATGTCGCCCGTCACAATCATCTTGGTGTTCATCCCCATGCGGGTGAGGAACATCTTGATCTGTTGGGTGGTGGTGTTTTGGGCTTCGTCGAGGATGACGACGGCGTCGTTCAGTGTACGGCCGCGCATGAAGGCCAGGGGGGCAATCTGAATGACGTTCAGTTCCATGTATTCCTTCAGCTTGGCTGCCGGGATCATGTCCTGCAGGGCATCGTAGAGGGGTTGCAGGTAAGGGTCGATCTTGTCCTTCATGTCACCCGGCAGAAAGCCCAGTTTTTCACCGGCTTCCACAGCGGGACGGCTCAGGATGATTTTCTTGATTTCTTTATTCTTGAGGGAGCGCACCGCCAGGGCGATGGCCGTATAGGTCTTGCCCGATCCGGCCGGACCGATGGCAAAGAGCAAGTCGTTCTTCTCGTATTCGCGCACCAGCTTCAGTTGGTTTTCACTGCGGGGCACGATAGGTTTGCCGGTGACGCTGAATACGATGGTGTCGCCCGATTTCTCGGTTTGCGGGGTACGGCCTTTCACAATGTCCAGAATCACTTCCTCTTTCAGCGAATTGAATTCGCTGCAGTGTTTTTCCAGCGCCAGGATGCTTTCCTCGAAGGCACACATCTCTTCTTCATCCCCCATCACTTTGATGACATTGCCGCGGGCGACAATGCGCAGTTTGGGGTACAAAGCTTTGATCATTTGCAGATTGGCATTGTTCACGCCGTAAAAAATCACCGGATCAATATCTTCTAAAACTATATGCTTTTCTATCATCTAACTAGTTTAGGTACTTGCGTACGTCGATTATATGCTGCAAATTTAGTGAAAGGTTTTTGGAAATAAGGTATATTATATCATTTATTTGTGTAATTTTGTGCTGTAACTTTCGTTAGTCTATTTTTAATGCAATAATAATTATACACTATGAAACATTCTCTTTTACCTATCTTGACCGCTGTTTTGCTGTTCTTGGGTTTTTCCGTGGGGCAGGCGCAGTCGCGTTTTGATAAGAAAAAATTGTATCGCATTACTTCCGTGAAGTATCCGGGTAAGGTGTGGAGCCAGAAAGGCAAGTCACCGCAAGTGATTCTCGACAAACTGAATGAGGCTGAAAAGGGTCAGCTTTGGGCTATCGGTGACTTGTCGGGCAGTTACCGCTTGTCGAATCCGTTCAGTGAACTGGCGGCTCAGGCGGCTGCCAGCGCACAGGTGTTGATGACTGAAATCAACGGTTCGGACGAAATGCAGCTGTGGTTGGCCAAGCCGGCCGGCGAATACGTGCAGTTGGTTCCGTCAAACAAGGCCCAGTGGGTGGCTGTTTGCCAGCCCGACGGCAGCATTGCGCTGACCGATGCCGCTAAGGCTGGTCAGGCCAAGGAAACCTTGTTCGAAATTGTGGACAGCAAGGTGGCCGCTCCGGGTGCGGAAGACAACAAACAACGTGAAAAGGTATATTGGGAAGACGAAACCCGTTTCGAAGAAAACAAGGAAAAGGGTCACGCTACCTATATGCCGTACTTCAGCGAATCGGAAATGATGGCCGACAAGGACTTCTTCCGTACACCGTGGGTCGATACGAAGAGCCAGGCCGTACACAGCCTGAACGGTGATTGGGCGTTCCAATTGGTGCCCGAACCGTCGAAGCGTCCGGTGGACTTCTACAAGGAAGACTACGACGTGAGTTCTTGGGCTACCATCCCTGTTCCGTCGAACTGGGAAATGCAGGGCTACGACCGCCCCATCTACTGTAACGTGGAATACCCGCACTCGAACACACCTCCTTACATCGATGCCCGCAAGGGATTCAACGACGGAGGCAAGAACTACGGCATCAATCCCGTGGGTTCGTATGTGCGTTTCTTCGACCTGCCGGCCAACTGGGACAAGCAGCGTACTTTCATCCACTTCGGTGGTATCTACAGTGCGGCTTTCGTTTACCTGAACGGCCAGTATGTGGGTTATACCCAGGGTGCCAACAATGTGGCTGAATTTGATCTGACCAAGTACCTGCGTCCGCAGGGCAATCGTCTGGCTGTACAGGTGTTCCGTTGGAGCGACGGTTCGTACCTGGAATGCCAGGATATGTTCCGCATGAGCGGTATCTTCCGTGACGTGTATCTGTACAACACCCCGAAGGTGAGCGTGCGCGACCACTACATCACTTCCAACCTGGATGCAGCTGCCGGCTACAAGAAGGGCAGCATGAACGTAGAACTGACACTGGACAACCGCGACGGTCTGCAGGGCACGAAGCAGGTGATGGTTCGCCTGACCGATCCTGCCGGCAAACTGGTGGCTGAAAAGAAGCAGGACATCGCTTTCGCAGCCGACAAGAAGGAAGTGAAGACGAATGTTCAGTTCCAGCTCGACAACCTGTTGCCGTGGACCGCTGAAACACCGAACCTCTACACCGTGAGCGTGGTGCAGCGTGAAGGCAATCAGGACGAACTGGCCTTCTCGACCAAATACGGTTTCCGTACCATCGAAGTACGCGGTCCGCTGGTATTTGTCAACGGTCAGCGTGTCTTCTTCAAGGGGGTAAACCGCCACGACAGCCATCCGCTGTATGGCCGTGCCGTGACGACCGAATCGATGCTGCAGGATGTGCTGCTGATGAAGAACAATAACATCAATACCATCCGTACTTCGCACTATCCGAACGCTGCCAAGATGTATGCGATGTTTGACTACTACGGTCTGTACACCATGGACGAAGCCGACCTGGAAGACCATGCCAACCAGTCAATCAGTGACATGCCTTCTTGGATTCCGTCGTTCGTCGACCGTATCGACCGCATGGTACTGCGCGACCGCAACCACCCGAGTGTCATCTTCTGGAGCTTGGGTAACGAATGTGGCGGCGGTAACAACTTCCAGGCTTGCTACGATGCGGCCAAGAAACTTGATCCGCGTCCGGTACACCACGAAAGTACCCGCGACGGTAAGGAATACGGTGGTAACCGCTTCAGCGACCTCTACTCGAAGATGTATCCCAGCATGGGCTGGATGGACAAATATGTGAACTCGTTCGACAAACCGATGTTCATCTGCGAATATGCGCATGCCATGGGTAATGCCATCGGTAACCTGAAGGAATATTGGGAAAGCATCGAAAGCAGCAACTCGACCATCGGTGGTGCTATCTGGGACTGGGTGGACCAGGCTATCTATGAACCGAAGGAAATCCAGGCTGGTTCTTACAAGGGTCGTCTGCACACCGGTTACGACTTCCCCGGCCCGCACCAGGGTAACTTCTGCTCGAACGGTATCATTCCTGCTACCCGTGAAGAATCGGCCAAGCTGAAGGAAGTGAAGATGGTGTACCAGTATGTGAAGTTCCACCTGGCTGACGTGCTGCAGAAGCAGAACGAAGTGAAGCTGGTGGTGAAGAATACATACGACTTCATCTCACTGCAGGGCTTCGACCTGAAGTGGGAAGTGGTGAAGGACGGTGAGGTAGTCGGTTCAAAGGAAATGCAGCTGCCGGCGGTGGCTCCGGAAGACTCGGTTGTCCTGACTTTGGCTTTGCCGGGCGTGGAACTGAAGGACGCTGCCAAGAAGGGTAACGAAGTGATGCTGAACGTTTATGTACGTCAGCAGGACGCAACTGTTTGGTCGAAGGCCGGACACATCGTTGCTCAGCAGCAGTTCCAGTTGACTCAGCGTGCCGCGCTGCCGAAACTGCGTCCCAACAGCAAGGTAGAACGTTTGGTAGTCGACAAGAACGACCAGCAGGTGAGCGTGAAGAACAGCTTCGTGGAAGCCGTGTTCAATGCGAAGACCGGTCAGATGACAGAACTGAAGATGAACGGACTGGATGTAATCTACGGTAAGGAAGGCTTCCTGTACGACAACCACCGTTGGATTGAAAACGACCGTTTCACCAAGACTGAAAACGGACTGTATGCCGAAGGTACTTGCCAGGCGGTAGTCAACAAGGATGGTTCGGTTACCGTGAAGACAACTCGCGAAGGTAGCTTGTGCGATACGAAGATTGATTATACCTTCCATCCGATGGGTCTGGTCGACATGGATGTACAGCTTACCCCGAAGACCAGCAACCTGCGTCGTGCCGGTCTGGTGGCTTCCATCAATGCCGGTCTGGATCAGGTGGACTACTACGCTTACGGTCCGTGGGAAAACTACAACGACCGTAAGGAAGGCTGTATGGTGGGCCGCTACCACACAACGGTGGACGACCTGTTCGAAAAGAACTACGTGAAGCCGCAGTCTATGGGTAACCGTGAAGGCTTGCGCGAACTGCGCCTGGCCAACCGCGAAGGTCACGGTATCCAGATTGAAACCGAAGGCGACGTTTGCTTCTCGGCCCTGCGCTATACCGATGCCGACCTGATGCACGCCCAGCACGCTTGGGAACTGCAGCAGCGTCCGTGCATCATCCTGCACCTGGATGCCGCTTACCGCGGTTTGGGTAACGCCAGCTGTGGTCCTGAAACCATGGACAAGTACAAGGTGGTGGAAATGCCGTTGAACTACAAGCTGCGTCTGTCTAGCTTCTGATGAAGCGGCTTTCGTGGAAAAGATGATTTTTAACGTATAATAAAAAAGGAACGGGCCTGGCGCTCGTTCCTTTTTTTGTTTCCCGCATGTGGGTTCGGTTTTAATTCTGTATCTTTGCGCGGAAAAATGACTAAATGAGTAAGACCTATGAGAATCAATAGTAATGTGAAGAGTGCTTGCTGCACCCTTTTGTTTTTCCTGACGGCTGTCTCGGTGTTCCCCAGCTGTGAGGAAAAGGATATGTCCATGAAAATGAACGAACCCCGCAACATCAAAGGGGTGATCAGTTATAAACGCAGCTTCGGTGACCTGAACAAGGCGCATCTGGCTGCAGCCCAACGGATCGGTATCCGTCCGCTCGGTTCACGCAGCCAGGCGGAAGAGTTGGAAGGCAAACTGGTGGCTATCGCTCCCTGCGAACGGTACGACATGGATTCGCTGACCCATTCCATCCCTTATCTGGTGCCGAAAGCCAGTGCGCTGCTTGATACCATCGGCGTCAACTTCCTTGACTCGCTGACCAGTAAAGGGCTGAACCCGAACCAGATCATTGTGACTTCGGTGCTTCGTACCCAGGATGACGTGAAACGTCTGCGCCGCCGCAACGGCAATGCATCGCCCAATTCGGCCCATGCCTACGGTACTACGTTCGATGTAAGCTACCGCCGTTTTACCAAGGTAGAAGATCCCGACGGTCGTCCGATGCAGGACGTGCGTGCCGATACCCTGAAGCTGGTCTTGGCCGAAGTACTGCGCGACCTCCGCAAGGCCGACAAGTGTTACATCAAGTATGAATTGAAGCAGGGCTGTTTCCACATCACTGCCCGTTGATTTTGACCCAAACGAATTGCTCATGAACCGCTATTTCATTGAATTGGCCTATGACGGCACGAACTACCACGGCTGGCAGATCCAACCGAATGGCAGCAGTGTGCAGGAAACCCTGATGAAGGCGCTGGCTACCTTTCTCCGACAGGAGGTCGAGGTAGTGGGAGCCGGCCGTACCGATGCCGGTGTGCATGCCCGTCGGATGATGGCTCATTTCGACATCGACCGGGAGCTGGACGGTGTCCAGGTGACTGACAAACTGAACCGTCTGTTGCCGCCCGACATGGCCGTGTACCGTGTGGTGCCGGTGAAGCCCGATGCCCATGCCCGTTTCGATGCCACCTACCGCAAGTACCAGTATCATGTCACTACCTGCAAAGATCCTTTCAGCCGTCAGTACGCTTGGCGTCTGTTCCATCCTCTCGATTTCGAAAAGATGAACGAGGCTGCGCGAACGCTGTTCGACTACACCGACTTCACCAGCTTCAGCAAGCTGCATACCGATGTGAAGACCAACAACTGCCGCATCATGCACGCCGAATGGACTCAGGTGAGCGACACCGAGTGGGTGTTCACCATCCAGGCCGACCGTTTCCTGCGCAACATGGTCCGGGCCGTGGTAGGCACCTTGGTCGAAGTCGGTCGAGGCAAGCTCAGCATCGACGGCTTCCGTCGCGTCATCGAGCAGAAGGACCGTTGCAGTGCCGGCAGTTCCGTTCCCGGTCACGCCCTGTTCCTGGTCGACGTAGGCTATCCCGAGGAACTTTTTCTGTAAGATAAGGAATCCCCCCAAAAACGACACGTCCGTAAGTGCCGGTTCAAGACCAGTCGCTTACGGACGTGTTTTATGTCTAGGTAGGTGGAATTAATGGCAACCGCCACAGCCGCAGCCACCTTCGTCGCCGCAACCAGAGCCGCAACCATCGCCACAGCCCGAACCGCAGTCGCCACAACCGCAACCACAGCCTTCGCCGCTCATCATCATGACCGCTTCCTGGATTTCAGCGTTGGTAGCTTCGCGTGATTCTACCACTTCGCCTTCAAATGTCAGGTCCTTGCCGGCGTGCGGGTGATTCAGGTCAACGGTTACCGTGTCGGCAGTCACTTCTCCTACGGTTGCGTAGAAGTGATGACCTTCGTTGTCCTGCAAGGGGATGATGGCACCCTGGAAGATGCGTTCTTCGTCGAACTTGCCGTCGATGCAGAACATCTCCTTGGATACGGTGCGTACGCCTTCGGGCATATATTCGCCGTAAGCTTCTGCACAGGGAATCACAAATTCAAAGTGATCGTCCTTGTTCAGACCCGCGATTTCCTTTTCGAAGCGTTCCAGTGTGGTGCCCATGCCCGAGATGAACTGGAAGGGGTGTGCAGCCGGAGCTTCTTCTACCAATGTTTTCTGACCGTCCTGCATGACATACAGTCTGTAGGCTACGGTAATGTACTTATTTTCCATGTTGTTTTATAGGATAATGATTTTTATTTGATTCGAGTTTCGTTGTTCTCGGCTGCAAATATACAAATTAATTTTCCTTCTCCTTCGTGTTCGGACATTTTAACGTCGAAAAGGTGGCGTTTCTTCGGCTGAACCGATGGAAGCCCGGATGCGGCTGAGCGATTGGACGGTGATGCCCAGGTAGGAGGCTACGTACTTCAAGGGAATGTTCTGTACCACTTCGGGATATTCTTCCATCAGTCGCAGGTAGTGGTCCAGGGCATTCTGCTGCCACATCTGGATGTGCCACCGTTCGTACAGGATGGTGAAGTTCTCGATGATTTTCCGTCCCAGATTGGCCATGTTCAGCGAGGTGGCGAACAGTTCGTTCAGGGTGCTGCGGGCGATGGCGATGGCTTCGCTGTCGGTGATGGATTCCAGGAAGAGGGGCGAAGGCTGTCCGGCCACGTAGCCCCAGGGCGAGAAGGTGATTTCACCGGCCACGCTGAACCAGATGGTGGCTTCTTCGCCGTCGCGGAAACAGTATTCGCGCCATACACCTGAGGTGAGCAGGTAGATGTGTTCGTCCACTTCGCCCATGCGTACGATGGTGGTGCCGGCGGCAAATTGCCGTCGTTCGCCTACCGACAACAGGGTCTCGATGTCCTGTGGGTTCAGGGCATGTTTTTTCATCAGTTTTTCCATCCATCTTTCCATCGGTCGTTTCACCGGTTGCTTGGCGGATTGCTCCATTGTTTTTGCTGTGTCTTTTTCCATCGTTTCTCTTTTATCGCTTCGGGAGCACCCAAGATACCTTATTTTTTAATAAGAAGCAACAATACAGGAAAGTAATTGCTTCGGCAGCCGGAATCACCAGCCAGATGCCGTGTTCGCCCAGCAGTAGTGGGTAAACGAAGATGCCGGTGGCTATCAGTACCAGTCCCCGCAGTAGCGAGATGACCACCGAGGTACGGGCGTCGCCCATCGAGGTGAAGAAGCTTGACGACAGGATGTTGGCTCCGTTCAGGAAGAAGGCGAATGCGGTACACGAGGCTCCGATGCCGGCAATGGACAGGATGGTGGACAGTTGTTCCTCCTGACTGCCGTCGAAGAACAGCGGGATGAGCGAGCTGCCTCCGAAGAAGATCAGGGCAAAGAAGCTGAGGCCGATCAGGGCGTTGGTCCGGTAGCCCAGGAACAAGGCCCGGCGCATGCGTTCCAGGTTACCCGCTCCATAATTATAGGAGAAGACAGGGATGATGCCGTCCGAAAGACCCACGAAGAGCTGTACGCCCAGGTAAAGCAGGTAGTTCACCGCCGTGAAGGCCGCTACGCCATTTTCGCCCCAGGTGTTCATCATGGCCCAGTTGAACAGGAATACCGTGATGCCGGCCGAGAGCTCCGACAGTCCTTCCGACGACCCGTTGTAGAGCATCTGTCCCAGCAGACGGAACGAGAAGCGGCCTTGACGGAGGTTGACCAGGCTGTGGCGTCGCACCAGCGAGGGCAGCATGGCCAGGAACGAGGTTCCCAAGGCGATGCCGGTGGCCAAGGCTGCTCCCCGTACGCCCCAGCCGAACACGCCGATGAAGAGCAGGTCGAGGCCCACATTGATGAGCAGGATCAGTCCCAGGATGGTGAGTGCATAGTACGGCCGACCGGTGGCTTTCAGCAGGTAGTCGCCGATGAAGATGAGGGTCAGGAAGGGAAAGAAGGGGGCAAAGTTGCGGATGTACGGAGCCGTGTAGGCCATCAGTCGTTCGTTGGCCCCCAGCAGCCGGCTCAGCGGTTCGGCACCCAGGTAGCAGAGTCCCGCCATCAGCAGTGAATACAGCAGCATGAAGACGAAGGCGGTGCGCAGGGCATTTTGTGCCTCTTGGTACGACCGGCTGCCCAGCGACAGACTGACGATGGTCTGGCAACCGATGCCGACGATGACCGCCGAAGCCGATAGAAAGGTGTAGACGGGCATGAAGAGGTTGACACCCGCCAGGGCTTCCGCCCCTACGTAGTTGCCCAGGATAGCTCCGTCCACCAGGGGTTGCAGACCGATGAACAGGAGTCCGATGATGCCGGGAATGGCAAATTTCCGAAACAGGTAGCCGATGTGGCCTGTGGCTAGCAGTTGTTCTTCTTTGGTGAGTTGCATATTCGTTCGTTTTTTAGTATTATTGTTGTTTTTATTTTCAGTCATGGTTCTTGGCGTAATTTTGTATTTTAAGCGTAATCTCTTTCTGATCTTTTTCTTCTTTTCATTCTCCCTTTTCTTTCCTGTCTTTTGGCGTTTTTCTCAGTTCGTTTCTTTTTCTAATAGCAAAGGAACAACGGAAGGGGCGGATAGGAGTTATCATTAGGGTAAATAGTGATGGGAAGCGCATTTTTGTGTCAGTTATGTAGTTTCCAGTAGCTTTTATTCGTGGCAATTGAAAGGGCTCGCGAACCGAGATCAAAGACTGAACGTCAGGAGAAGTTTGTCAAACCACGCTGTGGATTCTTCAGATTACAGCGTGGTTTGATGGAACTGCGGTGTGGATTCATCAGACCACGGTGCAGACTGAATAACTTTCCAGGAAGGGGGGGTGAACTCTTCAAGGGATTGATTCGTATATTCCAAGCTATGCAGAAGAACAGGGTCGTTGTTTAGTGCGGGCGGAAAGGACGTGCCGGCCTTCCTTGGTGGAATATTGGGATGAAGAAGAGTGATAAAATGCTCCTGAATGAATCTGAAATCCGGCCTGATGATAATTTATTAGAAAAAAAAGCTACTTTTTATTTGTTTGTTACGAAAAAGCGGTTACCTTTGCGGTTGTTAAAAGTTGATAACGCATAAAGATTGCATCCCCTGTATGGCGGACAAGTCAGCGTTGTGGGACTTTGGCAACCAAAAATGATTATATGTAAAGAGAGAAAGAATAGATTATGATTACATCGATTATTAACTTGATCCTTATTCAGCTAATTCACGTCGTGGTGGACACTCCGGGAGCGTGAGAAAGGGATATTGTATGTAATCGTACTTTAACGTAGGATATGGAAAAGCCTTTCTCACTCGGTGAGGGAGGCTTTTTTAATTAGATTCAAGGGAAATCTTAAAGAAACGAGGAGCTATGAAACCAATGAATTCAGAAAACGAGTGGAAGTGGCCGTTGCGCAGTGCGTTCAGCACCCAAGGACGCCGCATGGCAGGGGCACGGGCCTTGTGGATGGCCAACGGTATGAAGAGAGAGATGATGGGACAACCGATCATTGCGGTGGTCAATTCGTTCACCCAGTTTGTACCGGGACATACGCACCTGCACGAAATCGGTCAGCAGGTGAAGGCGGAAATCGAAAAGCTGGGATGCTTTGCCGCCGAATTCAATACCATCGCCATCGACGACGGCATCGCCATGGGCCACGACGGAATGCTGTATTCATTGCCGAGCCGCGACTTGATAGCGGATAGCGTGGAATATATGGTGAATGCGCACAAGGCGGATGCCATGGTGTGCATCAGCAACTGTGACAAGATTACACCGGGCATGCTGCTGGCGGCCATGCGACTGAACATCCCGACGGTGTTCGTGTCGGGCGGTCCGATGGAGGCAGGCGACTGGAACGGTCGGCACCTCGACCTGATTGATGCGATGATCCAGTCGGCCGACCCTTCGGTGAGTGATGCCGACGTGGCTCAAATTGAGAACCGGGCGTGTCCGGGTTGCGGCTGCTGCTCGGGTATGTTTACGGCCAACTCGATGAATTGCCTGAACGAGGCCATCGGTCTGGCATTGCCGGGCAACGGTACCATCCTGGCTACGCACGTCAACCGCGCACAGCTGTTCCGCGAGGCAGCGGCGCTGGTGGTGGAAAATGCGTACCGCTATTACCGCGACGGCGACGACAGCGTGTTGCCGCGCAGCATCGCTACCCGCGAGGCGTTCCTGAATGCCATGACACTCGATATTGCCATGGGCGGGTCGACCAATACGGTGTTGCATCTGTTGGCCGTTGCTAACGAGGCAGAGGTGGACTTCTGTATGGACGACATCGACAGTCTGTCGCGCCGCGTGCCTTGCCTGTGCAAGGTGGCTCCGAATACCCAGAAATACCACATCCAGGATGTGAACCGCGCCGGTGGGGTGTTGGGCATCCTGGGTGAACTGGCCAAGGGGGGGCTCCTGCATACCGACGTGAAACGGGTGGACGGACAGACCCTGGCTGAAGCGCTGCAACACTATGACATCACCTCGGCTGCGGTGTCGGACGAGGCGTTGCGCATCTACCGCAGTGCACCGGGCAACCGCTTCAACATTGCCCTGGGTTCGCAGGAGGCGATGTATGCCGAACTCGATACCGACCGTGCCGAAGGTTGTATCCGCGACCTGGCCCATGCTTATAGCAAGGATGGGGGACTGGCGGTGCTGAAAGGCAATATCGCGACCGACGGTTGCGTGGTGAAGACGGCTGGCGTGGACGAAAGCATCTGGAAGTTCACAGGTCCGGCCAAGGTCTTCGACTCGCAGGAAGCGGCTTGTGAAGGCATCCTGGGCGGACAGGTGGTGAGCGGCGATGTGGTGGTCATCACCCACGAAGGACCGAAAGGAGGTCCGGGCATGCAGGAGATGCTGTATCCCACCTCGTACATCAAGTCGAAGCACTTGGGCAAGGAATGTGCCCTGATTACCGATGGCCGTTTCAGTGGCGGCACTTCGGGATTGAGCATCGGTCACATCTCGCCGGAAGCGGCGGCCGGAGGCAATATCGGCAAACTGGTGGACGGCGATTTGATTGAAATCGACATTCCCAACCGCAGCATCCGGGTGCTGCTCTCGGACGAAGAACTGAATGCCCGTCCGATGCGCCCCGTCACCCGCGACCGTCAGGTATCAAAAAGCCTCCAGGCGTATGCCCGCATGGTGAGCTCGGCCGACAAAGGCGGAGTCCGCATCCTCGATTGAGTTTCAACCCCGTTTTTTACGAACGATAAGACATTGCTTTTACGAACGATAAGACATTTACACTATATGGCAACAGAAAAGATCACAGGAGCAGAAGCCTTGATGCGCTCGCTGGAACACCAGGGGGTGCGGACGCTCTTCGGTTATCCCGGAGGCTCCATCATGCCTACCTTCGATGCGCTGTATCAGCATCGCGACACGTTGAATCATATTTTGGTGCGCCACGAACAGGGCGCCGCCCATGCGGCACAGGGCTTTGCCCGGGTGTCGGGACAGGTGGGGGTGTGCCTGGTGACCAGTGGTCCGGGGGCGACCAATACCTTGACCGGCATTGCCGATGCCATGATCGACAGTACGCCCATCGTGGTGATTGCAGGTCAGGTGGCCACTTCCTTCCTGGGTACGGATGCGTTCCAGGAAGTCGACCTGGTGGGGGTGACCCAACCAATCACGAAGTGGAGCTACCAGATTCGTCGGGCCGAAGATGTGGCTTGGGCAGTGGCACGGGCTTTCTACATTGCCCGGAGCGGACGTCCGGGGCCGGTGGTGCTCGACTTTGCCAAGAATGCCCAGGTGGAACTGGTGGACTACGAACCGGTGGACCTGGACTTCATCCGCAGCTACGACCCTGAACCCTTGCCCGATGAGGCTTGCCTGCAGCAGGCAGCCGACCTGATCAACGGGGCGGAACGACCGCTGGTGCTGGTGGGACAGGGTGTGGAACTGGGTCATGCGCAGGACGAGCTCCGGGCTTTTGTCGAAAAGGCGGACCTGCCTTGCGGCTGTACATTGCTGGGATTGTCGGCCTTGCCGACGGCACACCCGCTCAACAAGGGGATGCTGGGCATGCACGGCAACCTGGGACCGAACGTGAAGACCAACGAATGTGATGTGCTGATTGCCGTGGGCATGCGCTTCGACGACCGCGTGACGGGCTGTCTGGACACTTACGCCAAACAGGCGAAAATCATTCACCTGGATATCGACCCGTCGGAAATCGACAAGAACGTGAAGGTGGATGTGCCGGTGCTGGGCAACTGCAAGCAGACCTTGGCGCTCCTGACCGAACGCATCGCTGCCAACCGCCATACCGAATGGATAGCCGGTTTCGCCGAATACGAACAGACGGAATACGAACGGGTGATCCGTCCCGAGGTGTATCCTACCGAAGGACCGCTGAACATGGGTGAGGTGGTGCGTGCCGTGAGCGAAGCTACCCGGCACGAGGCCATCCTGGTGACCGATGTGGGACAGAACCAGATGATGGCTTGCCGCTACTTCCAGTACAGCCGTCGCCGCAGTGTGGTGACGTCGGGAGGTTTGGGTACCATGGGCTTCGGTCTGCCCGCTGCCGTAGGGGCTACCTTCGGAGCACCCGACCGTCGGGTGTGTGTGTTCATGGGCGACGGCGGTCTGCAGATGAGCCTGCAGGAGTTGGGTACTATCATGGAACAGCAGGCTCCGGTCAAGATGATCCTGCTGAACAATAACTACCTGGGCAACGTTCGGCAATGGCAGGCCATGTTCTTCGGTCGCCGCTATTCGTTCACGCCCATGATGAACCCCGACTATCAGCAGATTGCTGCCGCCTACGGTATTCCGGCCCGTCGCGTGATGAAGCGTGAGGAGCTGGCGGACGCCATCGGCGAGATGTTGGCTACCGACGGACCGTTCCTGCTCGAGGCCTGTGTCATCGAAGAAGGCAATGTGCTGCCGATGACTCCTCCGGGCGGTACCGTGAACCAGATGTTGCTGGAATGTTGAATCCCCGGATCCTTCGGGTAAATAACTAGATCATTATGGAAAAGACCTTATATACCTTGATTGTCCATTCGGAAAACATCGCCGGTCTGCTGAACCAGATTACGGCCGTGTTTACCCGTCGGCAAATCAATATCGAGAGTTTGAACGTATCGGCTTCCTCCATCCAGGGCGTACACAAATATACCATCACGGCCTGGACTACGCCCGATGTCATCGAGAAGGTGGTGAAGCAGATTGAAAAGAAGATGGATGTGCTGCAGGCGCATTACTTCACCGACGACGAAATCTACCAGCACGAGATTGCCTTGTACAAGGTGTCGACGCCGGCCTTTCAGGAGAACCCGGAGGCTTCGAAGGTGATCCGTCGGTACAGCGCCCGCATCGTGGAGGTGAATCCGGTGTTTGCCATTGTCGAGAAGAACGGCATGAGCGAGGAAATCACCGCCCTCTACGGGGAGTTGCAGCAGTTGGGCTGCGTGCTGCAGTTTGTCCGCTCGGGCCGGGTGGCCATCACCACCAGCTGCATCGAACGGGTGAACGAGTACCTTACCCAACGCGAGGAGAAATACCGTCGGCAGAAGGAGGCCGAGGCGTAATTGTCAGAACTAGCAATGATTTAAAGAGAGAATGTTATGAGTGAAAATCAAACGATGGGTGAACAGAAGGTAGGCAGCTACCCGTTTGTGGCCGAACCGTTCCATTGCGATTTCAGCGGCAAGCTGACGATGGGGGTGCTGGGCAATCACCTGCTGAACTGTGCGGGCTTTCATGCCGCCGACCGGGGTTTCGGTATCGCGACGTTGAACGAAAACCATTATACTTGGGTGCTGTCGCGCCTGGCGGTCGAGATGGAAACCATGCCGGCCGAATACGAGGCATTCAGCGTGGAAACCTGGGTGGAGAATGTGTACCGGTTGTTTACCGACCGTAACTTTGCCATCCTCGACCGCGAGGGGAAGCCGTTGGGCTATGCCCGTTCGGTGTGGGCCATGATCAGTATGGAGACCCGCAAGCCGGCCGACCTGCTGTCGCTGCACGGGGGAAGCATTACGGATTATATCACCCAGAAGGAGTGTCCCATTGCCAAACCGGGACGCATCAAGGTGACCGAACAGACGCCCCTGGCCGAGCATGTCACGAAATACAGCGACATCGACATCAACGGACATGTGAACAGCATCAAGTACATCGAGCATATCCTCGACCTGTTCCCGCTGTCGTTCTACCGCGAACACAGCATCCGGCGCTTCGAGATGGCTTATGTGGCGGAAAGCTACTACGGCGACACCTTGTCGTTTTACCGCGAACAGGTGGGCGAAAACGAATACGACGTGGAAGTGCGCAAGAACGGCACCGACGTGGTGGTGCGCAGCAAGGTCGTCTTCCGCTGAGCCTCGGTTCCGGCTGAAAGGAACCGCCTTTGGTCCCGGGCTTTGGGGGACTTCAAAACTGGAATTGAACAACTTTAAAACATAAAATTGAAATGGCACAAATGAATTTTGGCGGTGTTATGGAAGAAGTCATGACCCGCGAGGAATTTCCCTTGGAAAAAGCACGTGAAGTATTGAAGAATGAAACCATCGCTGTAATCGGTTACGGGGTACAGGGACCGGGTCAGTCGCTCAACCTGCGCGACAACGGTTTCAATGTCATCGTGGGCCAGCGTCCGGGCAAGACTTATGAAAAGGCAGTAGCCGACGGTTGGGTACCGGGTGAAACGCTGTTTGGCATCGAAGAAGCCTGCGAAAAGGCGAGCATTGTGATGTGTCTGCTGTCGGATGCAGCAGTGATGTCGGTATGGCCGACTATCCAGCCGAAGCTGACTGCCGGCAAGGCTTTGTATTTCTCACACGGTTTTGCCATCACTTGGAGCGACCGCACAGGCGTGGTGCCTCCGGCTGACATCGACGTCATCATGGTGGCTCCCAAGGGTTCGGGTACTTCTTTGCGTACCATGTTCCTCGAAGGACGTGGTTTGAACTCATCGTATGCCATCTACCAGGATGCTACCGGCAAGGCTTACGAACGTACCATTGCCTTGGGTATCGGTATCGGCTCGGGTTACCTGTTCGAAACGACATTCCAGCGCGAAGCGACTTCCGACCTGACCGGTGAACGCGGTTCGCTGATGGGTGCCATCCAGGGCTTGCTGTTGGCTCAGTACGAAGTGCTGCGTGAAAACGGCCACACACCGTCGGAAGCATTCAATGAAACCGTGGAAGAACTGACTCAGTCGCTCATGCCGTTGTTTGCCAAGAACGGTATGGACTGGATGTATGCCAACTGTTCAACCACAGCTCAGCGCGGTGCGCTCGACTGGATGACTCCGTTCCACGATGCCATCAAGCCGGTGGTAGAAAAGCTGTATGCCAGCGTGAAATGCGGTAACGAAGCTCAGATTTCCATCGATTCGAACTCGAAGCCCGACTACCGTGAAAAGCTGGAAGCCGAACTGAAGGCATTGCGCGAAAGCGAAATGTGGCAGACCGCCGTGACTGTACGTAAGTTGCGTCCCGAAAACAATTGATTCTTCGAAATTGATAGAACCTTTCGGAAACGATTTAATTTCTCCCTAGGACGGTCTGTAGGAAAACGATTGCATTTTCCTGGACCAACTATCCGGAAGCGGTAACCCCCGTCTTCCCAGGTCTGGCCGGTGCGGACGATTGCAACGTTCGCCCGACTCAGACTTTGACGACCCTTGCAGCAGACTTTTGCAGCAAGGGTCGTTTATTAAATTTTAAGGCAGTAGGTTTGCTTCTTCGCTTGTTAGCTTGTATTTTTGTATACAAATTAACGAAAACCATGAAAAGATGTTTATTCCTCTTGCTTGGGTTGATGGGACTTTGCTTGTCTGTGTTTGCCCAGGAAGAAACCTATATTCCGCCGTATTATCCGACATTAAGTGGTACTTCCGACTACGCTGCTTGGTATTTGGAGTATCCGGATTCCCTGTTGTGGGCCAATGTGGGCGCCGAAGCCGTTTGTTCGTTGCGCATTGATGCCAAAGGCAAGGTGATTGAGCGCGAGATATCTTCCTCGCATCCGTATTTCGTCCAGGCAGCGCATCGGGTCATTGATTTGATGGATCACTGGATACCTGCCCAACGCGACGGGCAGAATGTGGAAGGAAGGGTAGAAGTGGTGGTTCCTTTTCATCCCGAGGATTACCGGTATCGTTCGTGGCGGCAGCAACAGGTGCTTGAAGCTTGTCGGGGACAGTATGTCGACGAAGCGCCTCGCTTGCCCGACCAGATACGGAAACTTATTCTCAGCAACATGACCTGGCCTTCTACGAAGGATCAGACTGCCGTTTCGGTGTGCCGTTTCCGGGTCAATAGGGAAGGATATGTAGACAGCGTACGTATTCTGATTCCTGGGAAGCCAGCGTTTGACCAGGAGGCTGAGCGCATCATTCGTAGCTTTCCTCGCTTTGTACCCGCCCGGAGTAACGGCCGTCCTGTGCCGTATGAATTTTTTCTGACCATCAAATTCTGGAAACTTGACTTGGAATATTATTTGCTGGAACGTCAGCGACGGCAGTTGGAAGCAGTGATGAGCGAACCGAAGGAGAAAGTCAGTGACTATACGGAGGCTTCTTTCCCAGGTGGCATGGAAGAACTGGAGCGTTTTGTACAATCGCAGTTGGTCATCACATCGCAGATGAAGGAAAAAGGACGCAAGGGACGGGTCGTTTATCAGTTTGATGTCGACATTGATGGCACGATGAAGAATTTTCAGTTGGTGCGTAGTCTTTCCCCGTTGATGGACGCGGAAGCTTTGCGGGTCTTGAAACTGCTGAAGGACCGCGAATGGATTCCCGGTATGTACAACAATCGGGAAAAGGGCTACCGGGAGTTTCATGTCAGTCAGTTTACGATTCCTGTCTATTTCCGATGGTAGCTGGTTCCAGCGCCTGATCGATGGCTCATCGAACGAAGTCAATGGTATAGGGTTTGTCCCTACAGAAAAGCGTGCTCCTTGTTGCCTTGGGATGGGCAACAGGGAGCACGCTTTGGCTATCAGAAGTCGGGTGGTTCTTCGTTTCCTTTTTCAGTTACCTAGCGGAACTTATCGGCCTTGGTACTTTTTCATTTCCGGCAAATGACGGCGCAGGTCGTTGATGCGGGTAGCATCGCTGGGATGGGTACTCATGAATTCAGG
>AMCI01004735.1_pt1 | contig 27163 bp, 18 predicted proteins | sample 419838 | NCBI WGS metagenome assembly AMCI01 (sample SAMN01090643, study PRJNA158313) | gut metagenome
CCTTCTTATCCGGACGACCTTCCGTACCCTTTTTGATTTCGCCTTTAGAGTTATAAGGAGTATCCCAGGGGGTATAACTTGTATGCGAAAGACCATATTCCTGATTCTTAGTCTCTTTATAGCTAGCAGAAATCTTGGCTTTCAAAGTTAAACGCTTATTCACTATGTAATCCGTATTCGAACGTAAAGTGAAACGATCATAATCAAATCCTTTAACAGCACCTTCTTCTGTATAATAGTCAGCAGAGATATATGATTTGATCTTGTCATTACCATATTTATAGCCTAAATTGTAATTCTGAGTCAATGCTTTTTGCGTAGCAAAATCCCACCAATCAAAATTACGTTCCTTCAAATAAGGCTGTAACCAATGTTGGTCTTGTAAAGTCCCAGCATTGGTGAAAGCTGTTACCAAATAATCATAATATTCCGCTCCATTCATCATTTCCAAGTTACCTTTCTGCAATTCAGCAACACCGTATTTGATGGATGCATCAAAAGACGAACCTCCTGCAAGTGCACGTTTGGTAGTTACCTGTACTACTCCGTTAGCACCTCGAGAACCATACAATGCTGTGGCTGAACCATCCTTCAAAATTGAGATGCTTTCAATATCATTTGGATTTAATTCAGCCATATTTCCGCCTACTACCCCATCAATAACCCAAAGAGGCTCCGTATTACCACGCAGAGAACCCGTACCACGGACACGGATGCTAACACCTTCACCCGGACGTCCAGATACCGGAGTTACTACTACACCTGCTACTTTTCCTTGAAGCATGTTGCCTACATTCGGTGTAGTAACCGACTTCAACTTATCAGCCTTGACAGAAGCGATGGAGCCCGTGATAGAACTTTTACGTTGCATACCGTAACCAACTACCACGATTTCTTCCAAAGTTTCTGTGTCTTCTTTCAATACAACTTTTAAAGGAGAACCTTTCCAGACAATTTCCTGATTGGAGTACCCGACGAATGAGATGATAATGACATCTCCTTTTTTTACATTGGGGATAGTGAAATCTCCGTCAACACCTGTAATGGTGCCATTGGCTGTTCCTTTCACTACCACAGAAGCACCAATAATGGCTTCGCCATTTTGGTCATACACAACACCTGTACAAGATTGATCCTGTTGAATTGCATCAACTGATGATGACATTACATGAGGAGTCGCTTGCACATTTCCGACAGTGAAGCCGGACAATAGCAGGATAGCACTTGCTACTTTTAGTTGCCTCTTTCTCATAAACTTTTTGTGGTTAGTATTAGACAATTATTTCTTAAAAAAACGGGCACTAATTTACAATAATTTTTCTTTTAGAAGATAAAAGAATATAAATACCTGAAGTCGTTTAGCTTTTTTTTACTTACTTGACGAAAATTTGTTTAAATCGTGTTTAGGTATGTATGTTGGTTAGAAAAGTACGTTTTTATTCAAAAAAACATCACCGCCCCTTTTCCCTTTCTGGAGGAGAGGTGGCGGTGATGTTGTGTTATCATCTTCTTTGATGGGATGAATTATTTTTCTTCTTTAGAGAAAGAGTAGGGCAGATCTTCTTCTTTAACTCCTCTTTCTTTGTTGGGACGATTGCTCATATCAATACGGATGGCTCCTCCTTTGAACAAATCCTCGTGGCGGAGGTAGTTCTTGGTATAGTCAGCACCATTCCAATTGATGGATTGAATGTAGAAATTCTTCTTACTGTTGTTGGGTGCATCAATTACCAGTGTGTTTCCGTTTTCGAAGTGAAGAGTTGCCTTTTTGAACAGTGGAGCTCCCATAATATATTCATTTGTTCCCGGGCATACAGGATAGAATCCGATGGCAGAGAAGACATACCAGGCAGAAGTTTGTCCGTTGTCCTCATCACCACAGTAACCATCTGGAGTCGGAGTATACATTCTATCCATTACTTGTCTCAGCCAATACTGTGCTTTCCATGGCTGGCCGGCATAATCGTACAGATAAATCATGTGCTGAATCGGTTGATTACCATGAGCATAGTTTCCCATGTTCATGACTGTCATTTCACGAATTTCGTGAATGACCTGTCCGTAGTAGCTTTCGTCAAATACAGGAGGAACGGAGAATACAGAGTCCATCATTGTGATAAACATATCCTTTCCGCCCATCAGGTCAATCAATCCTTGCGGGTCATGGAACACAGACCAAGTGTAATGCCAACTATTTCCTTCTGTAAATGCATCCCCCCATTTCAATGGTGAGAAAGGTGCTTGGAAAGTGCCGTCGGCATTGCGTCCGCGCATGAGTTTAGATTCTTTGTCGAATAGATTCTTATAGTTCATTGCGCGGTTGGCAAAAAGTTTGATTTCTTTTTTCGGACGTTTCAACTCTTTAGCCAGGCGATAGATACACCAGTCGTTATAGGCATATTCCAGTGTGCGAGCCGCATTTTCATTGATTTTCACATCGTAGGGCACATATCCCAGTTTGTTGTAATACTCATGCCCCAAACGGCCGGTTGATGATACTTCGGGGTGCACATTTTCAGTGCCGTGAATTAGTCCTTCGTAGAGTGTTTTCACGTCCTCCACTTTTACACCTTTCAGATAAGCGTCTACCAATACAGAAGCCGAGTTGTTTCCTACCATACAGCCTCTATGCCCTGGACTTGCCCATTCGGGGAAGAAACCACTTTCTTTATACGTGTTGATAAGTCCTTCTTGCATTTCTTTATTTACAGAAGGATACATGAGGTTCAGTAAGGGGAACAGGCAGCGGAAGGTGTCCCAGAAGCCTGTATCTGTATACATGTATCCAGCCAAGATTTCACCGTTGTAGGGACTATAATGTACCGGTTGCCCAGCTTCGTTCAGTTCGTAGAATTTGCGTGGAAACAGCAGTGAACGATATAGGCAGGAGTAAAATGTGCGGTATTGATCGAGATTGCCTCCTTCTACTTCTATTTTTCCCAACACTTGATTCCAGGCGTCTTTCCCTTTCTTGACAAGTTGTTCCATATTGTCTTTGCCCAACTCTTTCATGTTGACTGCAGCCTGTTCGAAACTGATGAATGAAGAGGCTATGCGAGCATGTATCTGTTCACCTTTGCCTGTCTGGAAACCTATGATGGCACCGGCATGCTCTGTTGTTTGTTCGGTTGCATTCTCTTGAATATCACCATTTTTCACCGTTGCCTGATACGTGAATGGCTTGTCAAATTCAATGATGAAGTAATTCTTGAAATTGTCGGGTACACCGCCGCTGTTGCGGGTAGTATATCCTATGATTTTCTTTTCTTCCGGAATGACTTTGATATACGAACTTTTGTCGAATGCATCTACTACCACATACGAGTGTTCGTTTTCAGGAAATGTGAAACGGAAAAGTGCTGCCCGTTCTGTGGAAGTCATTTCAGCTACCACATCATGTTCTGCCAAGTAGACCTTATAATAATAAGGAGTGGCTGTTTCTCCTTTGTGTGAGAACCAACTGGCCCGTTTTTCTTCATCAAACACTGGCTGACCGACAACAGGCATGATGGAAAATTGCCCGTAATCGTTGATCCAAGGGCTGGGCTGGTGGGTTTGTTTAAAGCCGCGGATCTTATGGGCTGTGTAAGTGTACTGCCAGCCGTCACCCATCTTTCCAGTCTGAGGGGTCCAGAAATTCATACCCCAAGGGCGTGCGATGGCTGGATATGTGTTTCCTGTAGACAATGCAAACTCCGATTCTGTGCCCATCAGTGGGTTTACATACTGTGTCCAGTCTTTTGCTTGAGTCAGCAGTGTGCAGGCAAGCAGCAGGACTGTCATTGTTACTTTTTTTATGGTCATAGTGCTTATTTGTTTGGTTTGTCACTCATGGTTATTTCAAGGGTTCCACCGTCCACGATGTCTTGATGGCTGAAGAACGGGGTATGTAGCGTTTGTCCGTTCAGCGACATACTTTCGATGTATTTATTCTTTTTGCTGTTGTTTTTCACCATGATAGTAAATTTCTTTCCGTTTGTCAGATTGACCACAGCTTGGTCGAAAACAGGTCGGCCGATGGAATAGATGGGTTTACCCGGACATACCTGATAGAAGCCCATTGAGTTAAGAATATACCAGGCTGACATCTGTCCGCAATCTTCGTTGCCTGCCAGTCCGTCCGGACGATTGGCATATTGGCTCTGGAATACACTGTCTACCAATTCCTGTGTTCTCCACGGACGGTTGACATAGTTATATAAGTGTGTCACATGATGGCTCGGTTCGTTGCCGTGAGCATATTGTCCAATCAGTCCGCTGATGTCTGATGAAGTTGTTTCACCTTCGAGTGAAGAATCGGCTGTAAACAGAGAGTCGAGTTTGGATGCAAACGCATTTTCTCCTCCCATCAGGTTTACCAGACCTTCTATATCATGAGGTACAAACCAGGTCCATTGCCAAGCTGTCCCTTCACAGTAATCGTCATTCCGGTGAGTAGACGCACGCGGGTTGAAGGGAGTGCGCCATTCGCCTTTCGAGTTGAGGCCACGCATGAAGCGGGTTTCCTTGTCGAAATAAAACTCATAAGCCTTGGCGAAGCGTGCATATTTGTCTTTGTTGTCAAAATCAGTCATTGATTCGGCAAAAACAGAAATACACCAGTCGTTGTATGCATATTCCAAAGCTTTGGCTACCGATTCGTTCTCCCGGTCGCAGGGGATATATCCGATTGAATTCTTGTAATATTTGGCTTTGGGCATCAGATGAGGCAATACCAGTGCCGGGCATTTGATGCCTGTTGTATCATATTCGGCAGTGCGCAAACAAGCTTTATAGGCTTCCTGAATATCGAAATCGCGATAGCCCTTTGTATATGCATCTACAATGATTGGTACGGCGTGGTAGCCAATCATGGTGCCTGTATAGTTGGAAGCTAAGTCCCACATTGGGAAGATACCGCCTTCTTGATGTTTCTTCAGCAAAGATTGGATGAACTGTGTGTTCAGCTCCGGATCAATGATGGTCATCAGCGGATGTAGTGCGCGGAAAGTGTCCCACAAAGAGAAAGTAGTGTATATAGGCTGTTTTATATCTCCTTGATGTACTTTTAGGTCCATTCCTAAATAGCGTCCGTCAGCATCGGTAAACAGGTTCGGACTGATACCGGTGTGATATAGCGCCGAATAGAAAATAGTTTTGTCGTCCAGATTGGTAGTAGTAACGTCTATTTTCGACAGGTAGTGGTTCCATTCGTTGCGTGCATGCTGGCGCACTTTGTCGAAATTCCAATCGGTTATTTCAGACAAAACATTGTTCTGTGCTCCCTTTGCATCTACTGCAGATACCCCCACTTTTACCAGTATCTGTTCATCTTTTTGCGTTTCAAAGTGCAGTAAAGCCTTGCAGATAGGCAATCGTTTGCCGTTGTCCATTGTGACGGAGTCGTTGATGAGTGTGTATGTAAATGGTTTGGAGAATTTAGCATAGAAATTAATGTATTGGTCAAAAGCCCAATAGCTGGTTTTTTTATGGCCGCAGATTTCAGTATCGCTCAGCACCTTAATCTCCATTTCCGAATTGGTTTGGCGCTGCAGACTATAGTCCAGGTCAATGATGAATCCGGCCTCTTTGCTTGCTGGGAATGTATAGCGGTGAATAGCTCCTCTTTTAGAAGCCGACAATTCGGCTTTAACCTGATATCTGTCTAGAAATACCGAATAATATCCCGGTTCTGCCGATTCATTTTCGTGTGAGAAAGCTGAAGCATAAGGCAGCTGCTGGTTCTGTGAGTCTGTGGTCTGATAGGTCTGTTTTCCCACTGTCGGCATGAGTAAAACATCTCCGTAATCGCAGCAACCGGTTCCGCTTACGTGTGTGTGAGAGAAACCGTTAATGGTAGAGTCGTTGTAGTAGTAGCCCGAGCAGGCATCCCATCCGTCGATTCGGGTATCGGGGCTGGGTTGAATCATGCCATGTGGAACAACAGCTCCGGGAAAAGTATGTCCATGTCCGCCTGTTCCGATGAAAGGATTGACATGGGAACTGTAATCTTCTACGTTAGTGTTAGTAGTGCATGCGCCTAATATCAGCATGGCACTCGTGCAACAAGCTATTAACTTTGTCTTCAAGTTCATGGTAAATATTTTTTATTTGGAAGAAATAAAGATGTTTCCTTCGATGATTTTATAATTAATAGGTATAGAGTTCTGTAGTGATTTGAGTACAGAACCAATGTCTGATTTCCGTTTTAATACACCTGAATAGGTTTTATCAAGCTGAATGTCTGGCGACAGGATGATTTTCACATTGTAGAAGCGTTCCAATGCTTTGGAAATGGTGAAAATATTCGCTTTTTGGAAAGGTATCAGGTTGTCGTGCCACACGGCATCCATTTTGGCATCAACTTGTTTTACTGTCAGCCGGCCGTTGCTTTTGTTCAATTCAGCTCGTTGTCCAGGAGCTAGAATAATCATTCCTTCTTCTTTATTGCCTTTTACTTCAATTTCTCCTTCAATCAAGGTGGCTTCGGCAATCCGGCAATGTCTGTCGCATTTGAAATTAAAACTCGTTCCCAATACACGTACCCGCATGGCATCACTTTCAACCGTAAATGGTCGCTGTCGGTCTTTGGTTACTTCAAAGTAGGCTTCGCCTTCCAGATGAACGTTTCGTCTGTTTCCTGAAAACTCGCGGGGGTATTGCAACACGGCTGCATTGTTCAGCCATACTTTGCTCCCGTCAGATAAAACGACTTCTTTCACCTTGCCTTCATTCGCTACTGTTACTAGCATTTGCTGGGTGGATTTATGTTGCTGAAGCCAGACTCCGACACCGGTACCGATAAACACCAGTGCAGTGAGAACTGCCGCATATTTCATCCAATTATGGGTGCGAAGAATTCTTTTCTGTTTGTTCTTTTCTGCCTCCAGTGCTTTGTAGAGTCTTTTTTCTGCACGTGCCATTCGCTCTTTGTTTTCGTAGCAGCTGTATCGGCCTGCGTGAAATGCTTCTTCCATGCGAAACAACTGACGGGCATTTTCGTCCGATTCTTTTATCCATTGATTTAGTTGGATAATTTCCTCTTCAGAGCATTGCCCCGTTAAGTAGTTGTTGATGATGTCTTCATTCAAATTATTCATTTTCTTTTCCTTCATACTAATATTACTACTCACTTGCGAAAAACACTTAAAAATGTCGGTACAAAAATAAGCAAAGTAGTATCCAAATTGGATTCAGCCTGCTGCGGAGGTGCTTTAGTGCCTTATACATGTGGGCTTCTACAGTCCGTAGTGAAATGTCGAGTACTTCAGCTATTTCTTTATTTTTCATGTTGTGCAGGTAGCTGAGTTTGAAAACTTCTTTACACTTGTCAGGCAGTTCATTGATTGCATTGAATATTTCTTTACGTAATTCTTTGTCTTCAATTCGGCGAATTACTTCGTTGTTGTCTGGTTGATAATATGCTGCGCGCTTTTGGTTGATTTCTTCCATAGCGGTACAATATCCTTCTTCTATACTTCGATGTTTTAATACATTCAGCGCACGGGTATAAACAGCTCGGTAGAGGAAGGCTTGTATTTGGTTGCCTATCTCTATGCTTTCTTTCCGTTTCCATAATTCTACGAACACATCTTGCACGACATCTTCCGCTTCCTCTTCTGAGCCAACAAGTCGGGTGGCATAGAAGAGAAGGCTAGGATAATATCTGCGAAAAACAGCCTGATAAGTTATGTCGAAGTTTTCATTCATTAGCTGTTAGGTTTAATTGGAATGGGTAGCCATCTTTTTCTGTTCTAATATGTTTTTTCTGTTCGGGGGCTTTTCCCCATCTTAAATTCTACGGTCGACCCACTCATGATTTGTTCGTGTGTGAGGTAGGTTTGGTTGTAGGGTTGTCCGTTGATTTTAATCGATTGAATGTAAATGTTTTCTTTGCTTACGTTGGGGGCTAATACGGTAAATGTCTTCCCGTTGGTTAAATGCAGTTGCATTTCAGGGAAGAGGGGAGTTCCTATTTCGTATTTTCCGCTGACCGGATTGACCGGATAGAAGCCCATGGCACTGAATACATACCATGCTGACATTTGACCGCAGTCTTCGTTTCCACATAGCCCGGCTGGTTCGTTGCGATAGAGTTCGTTCATTACCTTGGCTACATAGTATTGTGTGCGGTCACTGTGCTCTATGGAGTTGTATAGATAGATGACGTGGTGGCTCGGTTCGTTGCCGTGTGCATATTGCCCAATCATGCCTGTACTGAAAATAGGCAATTCATCGTTTGCTCCCGGGTGATAGGTAAACATGCTGTCTAGTTTCTGGGCAAATTTGTTTTTACCTCCTACCAATGAAATCAGACCGTCGACATCGTGTTGCACGGACCACAGGTATTGCCATCCGTTGCTTTCGCAGATGTGCGGAGTATATGCTTCTGCCTTGAAGTCAGGGATAAACTGTCCTTTGTCATCGCGTGGCTGCATGAAGGTGGTTGTGGGATTAAAGACATTCTTATAGTTTTGAGCACGTTGATAGAACTCTTCAGCTATATCTTGTTTATTCATTTTTTTAGCCATTTCGGCAATGCAGAAGTCATCAAAGGCATATTCCAAAGTCTTGGAAAGTGACCAGTTTTCAGCATTGTGTTCATCTGTCACGTTGTAGGGAATATATCCCAATTGCTTGTAAAGGCTGATGCCTCGATAGCTGTCCAGGTTGGCTGTGTTTACGCAAGCTTCCAGTGCTTTTTCGGCATCAAAGTTGCCGATACCTTTCAGATAAGCATCTGCGATGACGGGTACGGCATGATAGCCAATCATCATATCAGTTTCGCTACCATAGATGTTCCATACCGGTAGGCGTCCGTTCTGTTCATAGAAGGCAATAAATGATTTCACCATGTCGTTTACACGGTGCGGTTCGGTGTAGGTAAACAGGGGATGAACAGCACGGTAGGTATCCCATAGAGAGAAGGTGCTGTAGTTAGTCCATCCGTCTGCCTGATGCACTTTTTTGTCTGGTCCATAATAAGCACCGTCCACATCATTATAAATGGAAGGAGCAATCATCGTATGGTAAAGCGCTGTATAGAAATTTACTTTATCATTCTTGTTGTCGCCTTTCACTTCTATTTTGCTAAGCTGGCGATTCCAGTTGGCTTTGGTTTGTGCCAGGTATTTGTTAAAGTTGTCTTCCGGAACTTCTGTTTGCAAGTTGCGGGCAGCACCTTCCATGCTGGTTCCAGAGATGCCTGTGCTGACTAAAATCTGTTCTCCTTCTGTTGTGTTGAAGTCGAAACGAGCTGTTACAGCCGTACCGATGCGTTTTTGGCCTTTGATAATGGCAGTTGTATCCCATTCTATTTTTTCGAAAGGACGAGAGAAGCGGGTACGGAAATAGATGTGCTGGTCGCGTGCCCATCCGTCAGAGAAGCGGTAACCTTGGATGGTTACAGAGTCTATCACTTCGATGTGTGAATCGTTGGTGAAATCCCAGTTCATGGCCTTTTTCAAATTCAGAATAATGGCAGATTGTGCTTGGGGAAAGGTATAGCGCTGGATACCGCAACGTTCGGTGGCGGTCAGTTCCACGTTGATGCCATAGTCTTTGAGGCGTACTTGGTAATAGCCGGCAGAGGCTGTTTCTTCATCGTGAGAAAACTTGGAGTGGATGCCCAGCGGAGATTCGGCTTCTTTGTAGGGCAGCGTAACAGGCATGAACGATATGTCGTACAAATCGCCTGCCCCTGTACCTGAAAGGTGGGTGTGGCTGAATCCTGCTATCGTGCTGTCGGGATAGAAATAACCGGATATGCGATCCCAGCCGGGAAGGCCGTTGTCCGGACTTAGCTGTACCATTCCAAATGGGGCCTGTGCTCCGGGATAGGTGTTTCCTGTAAAATCAGTTCCAATAAACGGATTAACGTATGCTGTATAGTCAATGTTGTTTTTTTCTTGCGTAGGGGTACAAGAAATGAGCATGCAGGTTAGCAGCAGGCCAAAGTAAGTGGATGTTCTCATTATTCTTTTTTTTGTGTTATGATTATTTATTTTAATTGGTTGAAGGATAAGAAAATAAATAATCTGTGTACAAAGATAGAAAAAAATGTAACATCGTTGTGGAGGAAAAGAATAATTTTTATTCTCTGGTGCTTGATGCCGGTAGCAGTTGGTTATTTGTTTTATAAAAAAGGTGTATCGAATTGATTCGATACACCTTACTATGGATTGTTGTCGGTTGTTGTCTGTTAGATTCCGGCAAGTTCTATAACCTTATCCACTGCAGCGTTAATGCCATCTGCATTTTTACCGCCCGCTGTAGCAAAATGAGGTTGACCACCTCCGCCACCTTGAATCAGTTTGGCAGCTTCTTTTACCAGATTACCGGCTTTGAGTCCGGTGGCAACTAGATTGTCGCTAATCATAACTGTCAGCATTGGTTTGTTGTTGTCTGTAGTTCCTGCAACAAAGAACAGGTTTTCTGTGATTTCTCCGCGAAGTTGGAAGGCTATATTCTTTACAACATCAGCAGGAAGAGGAGCACAGAATTTGATGACCTTGATGCCGTTCACTTCTTGTATGTTCTTCAACAGTTTTTCTTTCAGAAGGGCTTCTTTTTCTTTCATGAAGTCTTCTACCTGTTTCTTCAATCCGGCATTTTCGTTGATATACTTACGGATAGCTACGCTTAGGTCTGGTGCGTTGTTGAAGAGCGCTTTCAAATCATTGAGTGTATCCTGTACGTTATCCAACAATTCTTCTACACGTGCACCTGTATAGGCTTCGATGCGACGTACACCGGCTGCAACAGAACTTTCAGACATGATTTTTACCATACCGATATGTCCGGTAGCAGCTACGTGTGTTCCACCACAGAATTCGATTGACGAACCGAATTGGATGACGCGGACTTTGTCGCCGTATTTCTCGCCGAACAGAGCGATAGCACCCAGCTCCTTGGCTTCTTCAATGGGAATGTTGCGGTATTCCTGCAGAGGGATGTTGGCTCGTATTTGGGCATTGACAATGTGTTCTACTTTACGGATCTCTTCGTCTGTCACTTTCTGGAAGTGTGAGAAGTCGAATCGCAAAGAGTCGGGAGTTACTAACGATCCTTTTTGTTCTACGTGTTCTCCCAATACTTCACGTAAAGCAGAGTCGAGCAAGTGGGTTGCTGAGTGGTTGGCTGCACAGGCTGCTCGTCTCTCCGTGTCTACACATGCCATCATCGGTGCTTCCGGATGTTCGGGTAATTTTTTGGTAATATGAATGGGAAGGTTGTTTTCCTTTTTTGTGTCAATCACTTCGATGGTCTCAAATTCGTTGACCAATACACCAGTATCTCCTACCTGACCCCCACTTTCTGCATAGAACGGAGTGTAGTCGAGTACAATCTGATACAAGGTCTGGTTTTTCTGCTTGATTTGGCGATAGCGCAGAATGGAAGTTTCATATTCTGTGTAGTCATAGCCTACAAACTCGGTTGTTCCTTCTTTCAGTGTAATCCAGTCGCCGGTTTCAATGGCAGCAGCGTTGCGGGCACGCTGTTTCTGCTGTTGCATTTCGTTGTTGAACTCATCAATGTTTACTGTCATTCCGTTTTCGCGGAGAATCAGTTCGGTGAGGTCGAGCGGGAAGCCGAAGGTGTCATATAAAGTAAAGGCATCCTTACCGTTGATTTCAGTTTTTCCGGCAGCCTTACTTTCTTCCATTGTCTTGTCGAGCAGGCGGATACCTGTTTCCAAGGTGCGGAGGAAGGCTTCTTCTTCTTCCTTAATCACCTTTTCAATCAGTGTCTTCTGTACTTTCAGTTCCGGGTATGCATCGCCCATGTTGTCGATGAGTACAGGCAGCAGTTTGTACATGAAAGCTTGTTTTTGTCCCAAGAAGGTATATCCGTAGCGGACAGCACGGCGCAGGATGCGGCGGATAACATAACCTGCCTTAGCGTTCGATGGCAACTGCCCGTCTGTGATTGAGAAGGCAATTGTGCGGATGTGGTCGGCAATGACGCGCATGGCAATGTCTTGCTGTTTGTTCTTACCGTATGTAGTGCCCGACATCTCAGCAATGGTTTTCAGTATCGGTTGGAACACGTCTGTGTCATAGTTTGAAGTTTTGCCTTGCAAAGCCATACAAAGACGTTCGAATCCCATACCGGTATCGATTACTTTGGCCGGAAGCGGTTCCAGACTTCCGTCTGCCTTCCGGTTGTATTGCATGAATACGAGGTTCCAGATTTCAATGACTTGCGGGTGGTCATGGTTGACGAGGTCGCGTCCCGAAATTTTGGAACGTTCTTCCGCAGGACGCAGGTCGATGTGGATTTCAGAGCACGGTCCGCACGGCCCTGTATCACCCATTTCCCAAAAGTTATCGTGTTTGTTTCCGTTGATGATATGGTCTTTCGGTAAGAACTGTTCCCAGTAAGATGCAGCTTCATCGTCGCGTCCCAGTCCTTCTTTAGGGCTTCCTTCGAATACGGTTGCATATAGATGCTCCGGATTTAGTTTCAACACATCTACCAGGTATTCCCAAGCCCAGCTGATAGCTTCTTTCTTGAAGTAGTCACCAAATGACCAGTTGCCGAGCATTTCAAACATAGTGTGGTGGTAGGTGTCGTGTCCCACTTCTTCCAAGTCGTTGTGTTTACCGCTAACACGTAAGCACTTCTGTGAATCCGCGACTCTATGGTATTTCGCTGGGTGGTTACCCAATATAATATCTTTAAACTGGTTCATACCCGCGTTGGTAAACATCAGGGTAGGGTCATCTTTAATCACCATAGGAGCCGACGGAACTATGTGGTGTCCTTTCGACTCAAAGAAATTCTTGAACGAATCTCTGATTTCTTTTGCAGTCAACATATCTTCTATATATCTATTGTTGAGGTTAATATTCTCAAAAAACTATGCAAAGATAGCTTGTTTTTATTACTTTTGCCGTATTAACAACCGAAATATTTCCTAAAAGATGCGCAAAGTATACTACGTATATAATCCAAAGACCCAGACTTATGACAGAATCTATCCTACTGTAAGACAGCGGGCACTGAGCTATGTGCGCCGCCTTTTTTATGGAATGGGACTGGGTGCCGGTTTTTTTATTGTATTGCTTTTCATTTTTGGTTCGCCGTCTGAAAAGGAGTTACGGATTGAAAATAGCCGTTTGCTGGCACAGTATAATGTACTTTCCCGACGGTTAGATGATGCTATGGGGGTGCTTCAGGACATTCAGCAGCGTGATGATAACTTGTATCGGGTCATCTTACAAGCTGATCCGATTTCTCCTGCTATCCGTCAGGCAGGTTATGGAGGTACCAATCGCTATGAGGAACTGATGGACTTGGCGAATGCTAAACTGGTGATGAATACGACTCAAAAGCTGGATGTGCTTTCCAAACGGCTGTATATTCAGTCGAAGTCGTTTGATGATGTGGTTGATATGTGTAAGAATCACGATGAGATGTTGCAGTGTATGCCGGCTATCCAACCGATATCAAACAAGGACTTGAAGAAGACGGCTTCGGGATATGGTACCCGTATCGACCCTATTTATGGTACGACTAAGTTTCATGCAGGGATGGACTTTTCGGCTCAGGCTGGAACCGATGTGTATGCTACCGGCAACGGCACGGTGGTGAAGGTTGGTTGGGAAACCGGTTATGGTAAGACGATTGAAATAGATCATGGCTTCGGTTTCCGTACCCGCTATGCACACTTGCAAGATTACAATACAAAGTTAGGTAAGAAGGTTGTGAGGGGAGAAGTGATTGGAAAAGTCGGAAGTACGGGCAAAAGTACGGGCCCGCATCTTCATTATGAAGTACACGTAAAGGGCAAGGTGGTGAATCCGATTAATTATTATTTTATGGATCTGAGTGCAGAAGACTATGAAGCAATGATTCAGTTGGCCGCTAATCATGGTAAGGTGTTCGATTAGTTTTCAGCAGTTGAAGTCGGTTTATTGGGTAATGAAGAACAAAAGTGAGAATGTAACAGCAGGAACGTGTCATGGCGCAAGAAAATAAAAAACTGAAACTCTATTATTCTATCAATGAGGTAGCAGAGAAATTTGATGTCAACCCTTCGTTGCTCCGTTATTGGGAGAAGGAATTTCCGCAGATCGCTCCCAAAACCATCGGGCGAGGTATACGGCAATACAGGGCTGAAGATGTAGAAACCATTGGACTGATTTATCACTTGGTGAAAGAGAAAGGGATGACGATTGCGGGGGCTAGACAACTTCTTAAAGATAATAAGGATGCTACTGCCCATAAATATGAAATCATTAAACGTCTCAGGGAAATCAAGGAGGAACTCCTGGCTATTAAGAAAGAATTGGATGGGAGAGAAGAGTAACGAATTACTCTTCCACCCGACTTACTTGCTTAATGTTCTGTATTTTCTTCAAGTTGTTGCAGATTGCTTTCACATCCTCTACATCATGTACCCATAGCTGGATTTTACCTTCGAAGATTCCGTCTTCCGTTTCAATATCTAATTTGCGGATGTTGACATTGAGCTGACGGGATATGACTTGCGTGATTTCGTTTAGCAATCCTATCGAATCAATTCCTTTGATATAGATATATACCAGGAACGAGAGTTCTTTGTGTGTATCCCATTCGGTTGCCAGAATCCGGTTGCCATAGCTGCTCTTCAACTTGGCTGCTATCGGACATTGGCGCTTATGGATGATGATGCGGTCTTTTTCATCTACATATCCCAATACGTCATCCCCCGGGATAGGTTGGCAGCATTTGGCCATGATGTATTTTTTCTGCAGACTTTCTTCTGTCAGCTTGAGGATCTCTTTTGGATTGATCTTTTCTTTTTCTTTCTGTTCCTTTTCCTCGTGCTGTTTCTCTTTGCTAGTGCCAAATGAAAATGTGAGATATTTCATCCAGTTGCTGGAAGGTTTCTCTTTCAGTTCGTTTTTGTCTGTTTCTCCTAAGAGGATGGCTTTGCTTCCGATGGCTACATAAAGTTCTTCTTTATTTTTTATATTGTGCAGTTTGCACAGTTTTTCTATTACGGTGTCATCTAGATGGATATCCTCTTTCTTCAAGAATTCATGAAGGATCTCTTCACCTGCCTTTTGGTCATTTTTACGTTCTTTCCGTAGGATGGCAGCTATTTTAGAACGTGCTTTGGCTGTTGTGGCAAAGTTGGACCATTGTGGTCGTACTCTTTGTGATTTGGATGTAAGAATTTCAATTTGGTCTCCGCTTTGTAGCTTATAGCTCAGCGGCACCAGCTTGTGATTGACTTGTGCACCGATACAATGGCTGCCGATATCTGTATGAAGAGAAAAAGCAAAGTCAAGAGCTGTTGCATTCTGTGGCATCGTTTTTAATTCCCCTTTCGGAGTGAAAACAAAAATTTCAGAAGCAAATAGGTTGAGTTTGATTGTATCCAGAAAATCGATGGCATCCGGTTGCGGATCATCCAAAATTTCCTTGATGGTTTTCAGCCATTTTTCCAGTTCGCCTTCATCTTCGCTACCACCGCCTTCTTTGTATTTCCAGTGGGCAGCGAAACCTTGTTCGGCTACGTCGTTCATCCGTTCGCTGCGAATTTGTACTTCAATCCATTGTCCGTTGTTGCCCATCAGTGTCACATGCAGTGCCTGATAACCGTTCGCTTTGGGATGACTCACCCAATCACGCAGTCGGTCGGGATGAGGCTTGTATATTTTGGATATAGACACATAGATGTCAAAGCAGTCGTTCAGTTCTTCTTCCATGTTGTGCGGTTCAAAAATAATGCGCACCGCCAGCAAGTCGTAGATTTCTTCGAAAGGTACATGCTTCGTTTGCATCTTGTTCCAGATGGAATAGATTGATTTCACTCGGGCAAGTATTCGGTATTTCAGTCCCATTTTGTCCAGTTGCACACGGATGGGAGCCGTAAAGTCATTGAATACCTTATCGCGTTCGGCAGCCGTATCTTTTAGTTTGGCTTCTATTTCGGCATATTTTTCCGGATGTTCATACTTAAAACTCAGATTCTCCAGTTCCGTCTTGATTTTGTATAGTCCCAACCGGTTGGCCAATGGGGCATAAATATACAAGGTTTCGCCGGCAATCTTATACTGCTTGTTGGGCAACATGGAACCGAGAGTCCGCATGTTATGCAGACGGTCGGCTATTTTGATTAAAATAACGCGAATGTCATTAGACATGGTGAGCAGTAACTTTTTAAAGTTCTCTGCTTGGGCAGATGCCCGGTCACCGAAGATACCGCCCGAAATTTTGGTCAGTCCGTCTACAATCTGTGCTATTTTAGGTCCGAATATATTTTCAATGTCTTCTACTGTGTAGTCTGTATCTTCTACCACATCATGCAACAATGCCGCACTGATGGAAGTAGATCCCAGTCCGATTTCATTGCATACAATACTCGCTACCGCAATCGGGTGCATGATGTAGGGCTCACCAGAGCGTCGCTTGATGCCTTTGTGCGCTTGGTTGGCAAAATTGAACGCTTTGGTGATGATGTCCACCTTTTTGCGATGTTTCGTATGCAGATAATCATCCAGCAGTTGTTGAAACGCGTGGTTGATCATTTCTTCTTCCATTCTCTCTTTCTGGGGTGAATTCTCCATAGTTGTTATCCTTTTGCTTACTTTGTTCTGCAAAAATAAACAAATTCAAGAATGATACAAGTTTTAGGCTCTTTATTTATATATTTTGATACGTTTGCCAGCAGAAATGCGGGTACCCGACAGGCCGTTCCAGCGTTGGATGTCTTTAACTCTTACTCTAAACTTACTGGCGATAGACGACAAAGTGTCTCCGTTTTTAATTTTATAGTATGTCGGTTTGCCTTTGCCTGCTACTGCTTTCGTTGTTCTTCGGGTAGAAGGAGTCTCTTTCACATCCACTAATTTGCGGTTGCGGAAAAGTTCGTTGGCTCTGTGATTGTATATGGTGTCTTGCTGGTCGATGAAGCTGCTGATGGCTTCCATCGGCAAGCGGAGAGTATAAGGCTTACTGTGACCCGGAATAATCTGACGTTTATATTGCGGGTTCAAACTCTTAATCTGGTCTATCGGCAGACGGCACAAATCTGCAATTTGTTCAAAGTGCAGATTTTTCTTCACCAATACAGTATCGGTGTGAGCCGGAATGTTGGTTTCCATCGGACAAATATTGTGGTTGCAATAATATGTCATGATGTAGTTGGCAGCAATGAAGGCCGGTACATAGCCTCTTGTTTCTCGAGGCAGGTAATTGTAGATTTTCCAATAGTCCTTTTCTCCGTCGGCACGGCGGATGGCTTTGTTAATAGTCCCCGGACCGCAATTGTAGGCTGCAATCACCAAATTCCAGTCGCCGTAAATGTCATACATATCTTTGAGATAGCGTGCAGCTGCCCATGTGGCTTTGATTGGATCGCGGCGGTCGTCTACTAGACTGTTGGATTCCAAGCCATAGATTTTACCAGTACCAATCATGAATTGCCACAAACCGGAGGCTCCTGCACGTGACACGGCCGAAGGATTGAGAGCCGATTCGATAATCGGCAGATACTTCAGTTCCAAAGGCAATCCGTAGGCATCCAGCGCTTCTTCAAAAATGGGTATATAGAAATTGCAGGCACTTAGCATGAACGAAACTTGGTTGCGTAGACGTTCGGCATACATGTCGATAAATTTGCGCACAATTTCATTGTATGGCATTTCCATAATGGCCGGAATACGCGACAGTCGGTCGATATACACAGAATCTGTAAAATAGGGATTGCTGTCGGATGTGCTGCAGTCTTTCCCCAGGTCGATATAGTTTTTGGCTTTCCAGTCGTTCAGAAGACTGTCTAGCGGATAGGTCATGCTTTTCGGTAAATCGATACTCTCTTTGCGTTCTATTCCGTTTTCATGGATAACAACATCTACACTTTGTGCTTTAACTTGCGGGGTAGCAGCAAGTAAAAGGAGAATCATCGAACAACAGTTTACTAATTTCTTCATGCTTAATTAATATAATCAATCTAATTTATTTTAAAATCGCAATACGCATTGTAGGCCTACCGACTTGTCCTTCAGGCTGGTCGATTGGAACTGGTTGTTGTTTATAACCGTTGGCTCCACCTTCATGCTCAAGTCGGGTGTGATATCGAAGTTGGATAATTCCGCATCTACATAGGCGTCAATGATGGAAATTAGATAAACTCCGATAAAGGCAAATATGCTAAGGTCCCGATAACGCCGGAACATATCCTTTCTTTTTTTGATGGTATTTTTCAGCTGCTCTTCATTGTAGCGGGCATTGGGGGGGAGCAAGTCCTCATAACTTTTGGTGTTGGGGTTGCTGTCCATAATGTCCAGATAAGCCTGTGAATAGTCCTTATACATTTTACCGTTCCAGCTGAGTGCATAAGCACAACCGGCAAACCCGCCATAGATAATCGGTAACTTCCAGTATTTGCGGTTGTAAATTTGCCCACCACCTGGAAAAACTACAGCCAGCCAGGTGGCCTTTGTAGGATTCGGAATGAAGATTTTCTTGTTGAAATCCTCTGACGGTGGAATGCTATCTGTATTTACAATAATGGATTTCGGTTCTTCTATTTCCTTTATACCTTTGCGGTTAGCAGCATCCAGACTGTCGGCAAGTTGTATCTTGGCAACTGATAAACTGTCAAGTGAAGGGAGTTCTTGGGCGGGAAGCAGTTGAACCGGTTCTTTTTTGATTGAATCCCTGTTGGCTTGTTCTCGGTGTTTTCTGGCGCGTGCTTTGGGGGCTGCCCTTTTTACAAGCGTGGTGTCTTCCCGGACTGTTGCGGCATCCGATTGCGCATACACATCAATCCCTGCCATCTGAATCAAGCAGAACAGCAGGGTAGTGATCAGTGATTGATATGTCTTCTTTTTTATATTCATTTATTTTTTAACGTATCGAATATTTCCATTATACGTTCCAACTCTTCTTCGTTGCTGAACGGGATGCTGATTTTTCCTTTCCCTTTTTCGGAGCAGGTAAGCTGCACTTTGGTGTTGAAAAAGCCTGAAAGTTGCTGTTTCAGCAAGTTGAACTCTTCCGGAAGCTGTGCCCGTTTCGGGGCTATCTTCCGTGTACCGCTTTTCACGGTTTCACCTTCACATAAGGCTTTGACTATTTCCTCTACCTTGCGGACTGAATATCCGTGTTCTTGTATTTCTTCAAAAATTTTCACCTGTAACTTCGGATCATTCAGTGACAGCAATGCACGGGCATGCCCCATGTCCAACTGTTTGTTTTGTAAGGCCACTTGGATGGGAGCCGGTAATTTCAGCAGGCGCAGGTAGTTGGCGATAGTTGTCCGGTTTTTGCCTACCCGTTCGCTAAGCCTTTCCTGTGTCAACTCATACTGATCTAGCAGGTGTTGATAAGCTAACGCAATTTCCACAGCATTCAAGTCTTCGCGCTGGATATTTTCAATCAGTGCCATTTCCATCATGTTCTCGTCATCGGCCGTACGTATATACGCAGGAATGGTTCTCAGACCTGCACGTTGGGATGCCCGAAAACGACGTTCGCCGGCAATAATCTGATATTCGTCGTCAGATAGTTTACGTAAGGTAATCGGTTGTATAATACCGATTTCGGCAATCGAATCAGCCAGTTCCTGCAAAGCCGTTTCGTCAAATTCTCGACGAGGCTGGTTGGGATTAACGGATATTTTCGCCAGTTCTATCTCATTAATGGAAGAAGACCCTTCGGTTTTTACGTCATCCATTGAGAGCAAGGCGTCTAGTCCGCGTCCTAATGCATTTCTTCTTTGATTTGCCATATCTTCTTCATTTAATTGTTTCGGTTGATAATTTCTTTGGCAAGAGCCAAATGATTTTTCGCTCCGGTTGAATCGGCATCATAGAGGATAGTCGGTATACCGTAGCTGGGGGCTTCGCTCAATTTTACATTTCGTTGGATAACCGTATTGAATACCAGTTCTTGGAAGTGGCGTTTCACCTCATCGTAAATCTGGTTTGCTTGTCGGAGGCGCGAATCATACATGGTGAGCAGGAAGCCTTCTATTTCTAAGTCAGGATTTAGCTTGGATTTGATGATTTTAATCGTATTCAGCAATTTGCTGATTCCTTCCAAAGCAAAATATTCTGCCTGTACGGGGATAATCACCGAGTCGGCAGCTGTCAGTGCGTTGATAGTAATAAGTCCCAATGAAGGAGAACAGTCTATCAGAATATAGTCATATTCTTTTTTCAAGGGGGTAAGTACTTCTTTGAGAATCTTTTCGCGGTTTGGGAGGTTCAGCATTTCAATCTCAGCTCCTACAAGATTGATGTGCGAAGAGATAATTTTCAAAGAATCGATTTCTGTGTCGTGAATAGCATCTTGAACATTGGCTCTGTTGATAATGCATTCGTAGATGGTGCATTCCGATTGTTTGATGTCTACTCCCAGTCCGGAAGATGCATTTGCTTGCGGATCAGCATCAATAACGAGCACTTTTTTTTCGAGTGTAGCGAGCGACGCTGCGAGATTAATCGTAGTTGTAGTCTTTCCTACACCCCCCTTTTGATTAGCCAAAGCAATAATTTTTCCCATATATACTCTAAATTTATTGGCGGCGAAATAAGTAATAAATCCTTAGAGCGCCTACTAAAAAAGAGAAACTTTGCAAATTCTGTTGATAAGTCACCCGTTTTGTTAATAACTAAAGGACGCTTCAGTTATCCCATTTGCAAGGGGGCTTTCTCAGCATTTTACGCTCAACGTCGCGCAAATATAGCGATTTATATTGGAATGTTATTCCTTTTTTTAGCTCACTTGCAGAAGATTAAGATTTTATAGAAGTCTTTCCTTTTTTTCGGGGGGCATAACCTTATTAAATTTGCTTTTTCTTCCGACTTTTTTCATTGTAACTTTTATCTGGATGGATTACATTTGTTACGAGTGTGTGCATTTCTAGAGGGAAAGGAGGTTGATGAAGGACGGGAAAAGGGAGCAGGGGAGGAAGGGGGCATTGGGGGGCTTGGTAGAACGGTTCCTTTTTGCTACTTTTGTACCAAACATTAATAATAGGAAAGGATTGACTTTATGGAAAATAAAAGACCGTTGATATTGGTATCGAATGATGATGGTGTAACTTCCAAGGGAATCAGTGAATTGGTGAAGTATCTTCGTCCGTTGGGTGAAATCGTGGTGATGGCGCCTGATGCTTCCCGTTCGGGAAGCGGCTGTGCGTTGACTGTCACTCAACCTGTTCATTTTCAGCTGGTAAAAAAAGACATTGGACTGACAGTGTACAAATGCTCCGGCACTCCGAGTGATTGTATCAAACTGGCTCGTCAAGAGGCGCTCGATCGTCAGCCGGATTTGGTGGTCGGCGGCATCAATCATGGTGATAATTCCGCTACCAATGTGCATTATTCGGGCACTATGGGAGTGGTCACGGAAGGTTGTCTCAATGGAATCCCTTCGATTGGTTTTTCGTTGTGCAGTCACGATCCGAATGCTGATTTCGATGCTGCCGGTCCGTATGTTCGCCGTATCGCTGCTATGGTGTTGGAAAAAGGATTGCCCCCTTTGGTTTGTCTGAATGTGAATTTCCCTGATTGTGCAGATATTAAGGGAGTGAAAGTGTGTGAACAGGCTAAGGGAAAGTGGTCGCACGAGTGGGCCAGCTGTGAACATCCCAACGGATCCCATTATTATTGGCTTACAGGCCAGTTTGTTGATGCGGAACCGGAAAATGAAAGAAATGACCATTGGGCACTGGCCAACGGCTATGTAGCAATTACGCCGACGACTGTAGACGTTACTGCTTATGGTTTTATGAAGGAACTTACTGAGTGGGTCAATGAGAACGATCAACCTGTATACGCAGAAGAATAGGCATGAAATATTATCTGATTGTCGGTGAAGCATCGGGTGATTTGCATGCTTCTCATTTGATGACTGCTTTGAAAGCGGAAGATCCGCAGGCCGATTTCCGTTTTTTCGGCGGTGATTTGATGGCGGCTGTCGGTGGCACGATGGTGAAGCATTACAAGGATTTGGCGTATATGGGATTTGTTCCTGTCTTGCTCCATCTACGCACTATTTTTGCTAACATGAAGCACTGTAAGGAGGATATTGTTGTCTGGCAACCGGATGTTGTTATTCTGGTGGATTACCCGGGATTCAATCTCCATATTGCTCAGTTTGTACATGCGCATACCGGCATACCGGTGTTTTATTACATTGCACCCAAAATTTGGGCTTGGAAGGAGTATCGTATCAAGAATATTCAGCGGGATGTAGACGAACTGTTTTCAATTTTGCCTTTTGAGGTGGCATTTTTTGAAGGAAAGCATCGTTATCCTATACATTATATTGGTAATCCTACGGTGGATGAAGTTACTGCATTTCTCCACGAACATCCTGCGGACCGAACTGCCTTCCTGGCCGATAACGCGTTGGATGAGCGCCCGGTTATTGCCCTGTTGGCCGGTAGCCGTAAGCAGGAGATCAAGGATAATTTGCCAAAGATGCTGAAAGCTGCTTCTGCTTTCCCGGATTATCAGCTTGTTTTGGCTGGTGCGCCTGCTATCTCGCCCGACTATTATAAAAAGATCATCGGGGAGGTTCCGTTGAAAATCATATTCGGGCAGACCTATCGTTTGTTGCAGCATGCTGAAGCGGCTTTAGTCACTTCCGGTACGGCTACTTTGGAAACAGCTCTGTTTCGTGTGCCGCAGGTGGTGTGCTATCATACTCCGATTGGAAAGGTGATTTCTTTCTTGCGTCGGCATGTGTTGAAAGTGCGTTATATTTCGCTGGTGAATCTCATTGCCGATCGCGAGGTGGTGAAGGAGTTGGTAGCTGATACGATGACGGTAAAGAATATACAGTTGGAATTGCAGAATATACTTGAAAATGAGCGGTATAAGTCTGCTATGCAGGCTGGATATGAAGATATGGTCCGTCGCCTCGGCCCTGCCGGAGCTCCCCTTCATGCCGCGCGAGAAATGATCCGAATCTTGAAAAAATAACTTTCTTTTTCTGAATAAACGTAAAAGCCGATGCAGTAAATGCTCGGCTTTTTTATTTATAAAGCAGACAATTTAAATAAAGGGATTGAATATGAAAAAATGGATATGGATTTTAGGTATGCTGCTGGGGGGGCTGATGCCGCTTTTGCAGTCGTGTGATGATGATGAAGGTTATTCTATCGGAGATTTCAGTTGGGATTGGGCAACAGTCCGGACCACTGGTGGCGGCGCTTATTATTTGGAAGGCGACCGTTGGGGATTGATAGAGCCTGTGGCTTCTTCTGCCTTTCTTTTTAAACCTGTAGATGGTGAACGGGTGGTTGCCTTGTTCAATCCGCTCTATGACACTAACAACGGTGTACAGGTTAAGATGGAAGGAATACAACAGGTGCTGACTAAGGAAGTGGAAGTGATGAAGACGGCTGAAGAAGCGGAAGAGTTTGGAAATGATTCGATTGTAATCTATCAAGGTGATATGTGGTTGGGAGGAACTTACTTGAATCTTATTTTCCGACAGCATGTTCCTGCTTCTAAAAAACATCGCATCAGTCTGGTGCAGAATCTCATTGGAAAGCAGGAAGTGGCAGACTCTAACACTCCACAGGTGGACGAAGATGGGTATGTGCATTTGGAACTGCGCTATCATACGTATGATGACCAGACTGATTATTGGGCTTGGGGACGTGTTTCTTACAACTTGGAAGATTTTTATCCGAAAGATAAAGGCACCGCAACAACAATGAAAGGCTTTAAAATAACGATAAACTCAAAAGATAATGGAGAAGGCAGCGTGGTTGTACTCGATTTGGATCATCCGGTAGGTGTACCGGAAAAAGCCATGGATGGTGACTTCTCTTCTTCCGTTCGATGATTCTTAACTATGGATTATGATGAAAAAAGGTCGGGACACCCAATGGTTCCCGACCTTTTTGTGAATAGGTTATTTTCAATAGAGGGTATTCTCAGCAATATGTCAATGCATAAAGATATACTACTGCAGCAGGAATTGCCATCAAGGAACTGTCGAATCGATCGAGCATTCCGCCGTGTCCTGGAAGGATAGTTCCCGAATCTTTCACGTGTAGCTGGCGTTTGAGCAGTGATTCGGTAAGGTCTCCCCAAGTGCCGAAAATAACAACATTCAGGGCCAAGCCTGCCCATTCCACTTGAGTCATGAACGGGAAATAATGTGCCAGTATGAATGAAACGGCTATGGCCACTACGCCTCCTCCAATGGAACCTTCCCATGATTTTTTCGGAGAAATACGTTCAAACAGGCGGTGCTTGCCAATGAGAGAACCGATACAATAAGCACCTGTATCATTCAGCCACAGAAAGATGAAGATTGACAGAGGCAGAATCGGGTTGTAGCTTACACTGCTGTATGCTGGGTCGGCATGAAAAGCCAACACGTTCAGCATGGCAAACGGCAGTCCGATATACAGTTGGCTGAACATAGAATATGCCCAGTTGAGTATTGGATTTTCTCTTTTCAAGTACAATTCGCTAATCAGCAGGTAGAGCAGGAGAAGTACGTAAGGGATAAATATCTTAGAATCGGATGCGTCTATGCAAAATCCCATGATAGCCAGGAAGAGGTATGCTCCTCCCAGCATATTGATGGACTTGTTGATTTTCACTCCACCTGCCCGTAGGTTGACCAACTGTCCGAATTCGTAGATGGTCAGCATACTAATTACGGTAAACAAGATACCGAAACTAAATGCATTGGAAAGGATGCATCCTACCAGGACGGCAACGAACAGCACCCCTGTAATTGTTCGTTTAATAAAATTATTATTCACAGTTCGTTTGATTTATTTGGTTAGTTTTTTTTCTTCGGTATGAGAGTCTCACCATTGTCTTTCTTTTCTTTCGTGTGGGTTTGTTCGGCCTGTTGTTTGGCCTTGCCAGCTTCTTGCTCTTCTTTCAAAGCCATGATTTCTTCCGAACGTGAAGCCCACGGACGTTTGCCGAAGATGCGTTCCACGTCTTCTGCAAAGATGACTTCTTTCTCAATCAGCAACTGAGCCAATTGGTTGTGTCCTTTTTTGTTTTTCTGTAGAATCTGTTTGGCACGTTCATACTGTTCGTTAATCATCTTCTTCACCTCTTCATCGATGAGTTCGGCCGTTTTTTCGCTATACGGACGGTTAAACGAATACTCATCATTAGTATAATAGCAGAGGTTCGGTAATTTTTCACTCATACCCAAGTAAGCAATCATGCCGTATGCCTGTTTGGTTACCCGTTCCAAGTCATTCATGGCTCCTGTTGAGATGCGTCCCAAGAACAAGTCTTCGGCAGCACGTCCACCCAGCGTGGCACACATTTCATCCAGCATTTGTTCCTTGGTTGTAATCTGACGTTCTTCAGGTAGATACCAAGCAGCACCCAAAGCACGGCCGCGTGGCACAATCGTCACTTTAATCAGCGGGTTGGCATATTCCAGCAACCAGGAAATAGTTGCGTGTCCTGCTTCGTGCAAGGCAATAGAGCGTCTTTCTGCTTCGGTTGTAATTTTGGTCTTCTTTTCCAAACCGCCAATGATACGGTCTACTGCATCCAGAAAGTCTTGTTTGCTTACAAACTTCTTGTTGTGGCGGGCTGCAATCAGTGCTGCTTCGTTGCACACGTTTGCAATATCTGCACCTGAGAATCCCGGAGTTTGGCGGGCCAGTAAGTCCACATCTACCGTATTGTCTATTTTAATTGGCCGCAAGTGTACGCCGAACACTTCTTTGCGTTCGTTCAAATCGGGCAGGTCTACATGAATCTGACGGTCGAAACGGCCGGCACGGAGCAGGGCCTTGTCCAATACGTCCACCCGGTTGGTAGCAGCCAGGATGATAACACCACTGTTTGAGCCAAAACCATCCATTTCAGTTAGTAGCTGGTTCAAGGTGTTCTCGCGTTCATCGTTTCCTCCCATTGCTGGATTCTTGCCGCGGGCACGTCCTACGGCATCAATCTCATCGATGAAGACGATACAAGGTGCTTTTTCTTTGGCTTGCTTGAACAAGTCGCGTACACGGGATGCACCTACACCGACAAACATTTCCACGAAGTCGGAGCCGGCTAATGAAAAGAAAGGAACATTTGCTTCACCTGCCACTGCTTTAGCCAGCAAAGTTTTACCTGTTCCCGGAGGGCCTACCAGCAATGCACCTTTAGGTATTTTACCACCCAATTCCGTATATTTCTGTGGCTCTTTCAAGAATTCTACGATTTCTTCCACTTCTTGTTTGGCTTCTGCCAGTCCGGCTACATCTTTAAAGGTAACTTTGATAGAATTGCCTTTTTCAAACAGTTGTGCTTTTGATTTGCCTACATTGAACACACCGCCGGGGCCACCGCTTCCTCCACCGCTCATGCGTCGCATGAAGAAAATCCACAGTCCCACCAGTAGCACCAATGGAAGAATTTGTACCAAGATGGACGAAAACAAGTCCGACTTGGGAGGATATTCTGAAGTTCCGTCAAAATGTCCGGCTTCTTTTTCGGCTTGCAGAAACTCTTCCAGCTTGTCTGTAGACGGAGCTCGGCTCGTAATCATTGGTTTCTTATTCACATAGGCTGAATCTTTGCCGAACACGGCACCCACAGCCGACGGTTTCAGATAGGCTTCTATTGATTTGTCTTCGTAGCCCAGCACCTTGCTTACATAGCCTTTTTTTACATACTCCTGCAGTTCGCTGTAGCTGACATTTTTTTCCGCACCGGCAGGGTCGCTGTTTAGCCATAGGAGAATGAAAATAAAAGCGATGGTGGTGTAAATCCACCCCAGGTTAAATTTGGGAAAATTCATTTTATTACCACCTTGATTGTTGGGAGTGGTATTATTGTAGTTCTTATTATTTCTGTTGTTGTCCATATTGTGTGATTTAATCTAAGTCCGGAATCAGTGTAAGTTTGGCATCTGCCCACAAGTGCTCGAGGTCGTAAAAATACCTGGCTTCGGGTAAGAAGACATGTACCATAATCTCAGCATAATCCATTGCTACCCATTCTGCATTTTTAAGTCCATCCACGGCAAACGGCTTGATGCCGGTACCTTTTCGGGTAAATTCACTGATGGATTCTACAATGGAAACTACCTGACTCGGAGAGTTTCCTTGACAAATAACAAAATAGTTGCAAATCGTATCTTCTATGTTAGTGAGATCGGCGATGATAATGTTTCTACCTTTTTTTTCTTGAATGCCTTCTTTAATCTTTTCAATTAGTATTTTAGTATCGTTCATTCTATC
>AMCI01004843.1_pt1 | contig 26733 bp, 21 predicted proteins | sample 419838 | NCBI WGS metagenome assembly AMCI01 (sample SAMN01090643, study PRJNA158313) | gut metagenome
GATTTATTGGATACAAGAAAGTTATACTTTATTTTTTGTGTTTTTTAGTGCTGTTGTTTGAAAGTGAAATGTTAAAATGTAGTTTTTTGCAAAAAAAATGGCGAAAATGTTTTGGATTAAAAAATAATTCGTATCTTTGCAACCGCAAACGAAAAAGAATTGGGCTATGGTGTAATGGTAACACTACAGATTCTGGTCCTGTCATTTCTGGTTCGAGTCCAGATAGCCCAACAAAATGCATGGAAAAGCTGAGAATGAAAATTCTCGGCTTTTTTTATGTCTTTTCTGCATTATTTATGTCGCTTCCTTGCTGCCTGTTACTGTCTGGTTGAATTTAAAAATGGGACTCCTCGGAAAAACGGGTGGTAACAGGGAAGTAGCGTATGGATACAAAAAAAAGAAGCTGATTGAAAACAGGATGTAATGAATCAGCTTCTTTTTTGTATAATTCAACGGTAGTCTGTACCGTTATTTTTCTTCCTTATTAATTGAATCGTCAATCATTTGAATTTTTTGTACTACCAGTTCCAGATCGGCTTTCAATTTTTCCACTTTCCGGTTGAGTTCTGTAAGCAGGTTGCTTCCTTTTTTAGATGTAGACGTAAGGAAGCCCAGGTTGTTTTCGTACGTTTGCAACTCATTCTTCATGTTTTCGTATGCACGAGTTAACTTTTCCCGTTCGCGGTACAGCGTTTGTGAGCCGCTTCCTTGGATACTGCTGATATTGGTCCGATAGCTGCTGAGTTTTTTCTTGGATGCACTGATGTTGAAACGCCCAAACAACTGGTCGATCAAGTTGTGATACTGTTTGTATACCTTATCCTTTTCTTTGAACGGCACATGTCCGATTGTATTCCACTCCTTCATCAGGTTGCGTACAAGCGTATTGGCTTCTTCCGTATCTGTCTTTTCATCGATTGCAGTCAGCTGTTCGATGATTGCCTTTTTCTTTTCCAGATTTTCTACTTCTATCGAGTGTTGCGATGAAGTGGCTTTGTTTTTTTGTTCAAAGAAATAGTCGCATGCCGAGATGAAACGTTTCCACACAGCGTCTGAATGTTTTTTCGCTACTGGTCCGATGTTTTTCCATTCCTTTTGCAGTTTGGTCAGCGTATCAGCCGTTGCTTTCCAGTCGGTGCTGTCCTTCAAAGCTTCTGCTTTTTCGCAAAGTTCTTTTTTCTTGCTGAGGTTGGCATTCATTTCCTCCTTCAGGCTTTTGAAGAATTCGCTCTTTCTTTTGAAGAAAACATCACATGCATGGCGGAAACGTTCGAAAATTTTCACGTTCATTTTTTGCGGGGCAAAGCCGATGGTTTTCCACTTGTTCTGCAGTGCAATGATTTCCTGTGTCTTGTTTTCCCAGGCAGCAAATGATTTCAGTTCCTCGTATTCAATTGCTTCTGCAATTTCACAAATCACAGTTTTCTGGTCCAGGTTGTGCTGTTCAGCAGCTTTTATCTTTTCAAAATGCTGCTGATGACGTCTGTTCACGAGTGTAGAAGCTGCTTTGAACCGATTCCAGATAGCATCGCGCAATTCTTTGGCCACCGGACCCGTATCCCGGAATTCCTGATGCAGTTTCTGAAGCTGATGAAAGGCGGATACTACATCTTCTTCTTCGCTCAATTTCTCGGCCGCTTCGCAGAGATGCGTCTTGATTTCCAGATTCTTTTTGAAATCATATTCGCGGAATTCATTGTTCAGTTTCAACAAATCATAGAATTTCTCTACATACAACTGATAATTTTTCCATAGTTCGTTCACCTTTCCTTGTGGAACCAACTTCGTTTCATTCCATTGCTGTTGCAGTTTTTTGAATTCTGTATAAGATTTATTGGCATCATCGCCCGATTCCACCAATTCTTTTAGCTCTTCAATAATGGAAAGTTTGATTTGCAGATTCTCCTCTTTCTCCCGCTCCAGTTCGCTTGCCTGCTGGCTGCGTTTTTCTTTGATGATTCCCATCAGCCTTTTGAATTCCTCTTCAGTGGGATCCTGCGGAGCTGCGAATGCTTCAGGGTCTCCTCCGTTGTCAACAAACAACTTCTTAGCATCTTCCAGCTCTGCATTGTGTATTTTGTAGAATATTTGTTTCAGATTATCCAACTCCTGTTTACTTGCACTTTCTGCTGTCTGCACGAGTTCTTTCAACCGGGCCAGTGTTTCCTCCTTGTTTGTTGGTCTGGCAGCTGGTGCAGGTTGAACTTCGTCAGTCGTTTTTTCAATTGCAGTTTCTGTTGCAGGTGCTGAAACTTCAATTGTTTTTTTTTCTTCGTCTAATTTCCCTTGGTTCAAGGGAAGATTAGTGTCATGAGCGTCCATCATTGTATATAAGTTTTGGGTCACAAATTAATGAAATAAAACAATTACTTCATACTGTTTTGCTTATTTTTTTTGTATATTTCCATTTTTATGATAATAAAACGGTAATTCCCATATACAACATCATGCCGATGATATCGTTTGTAATGGAAATAAAGGGGCCGGTAGCGATAGCCGGGTCTATTCTCAGTTTTTCCAGTGTCATGGGCACCAGTGTCCCGAAAATAGAAGCAAACATCACAACGGCAAACAGGCTGATAGAAACCGAATAGGTCACCGTCGCTGTTGCTCCGAATCGGATGAAGTTGTAGGTATATACCAGCAAGGAGATTATGGTAGCGTTAATCAGAGCCACCACTGCTTCCTTGGCAATCTGTTTGAAGGTGTTTTTGGCGTCCAGCGAACTGTTGGCCAACCCTTGTACGACAATGGCCGACGACTGTGTACCGACGTTTCCGCCCGTACCGCCAATCAGCGGAATGTAGAGCGCCATTTCGGGATGAGCGGCAAATGTAGCATCAAAGTTACCTAATATCAGTGAATTGCCGATTCCTCCCAGCATTCCGATAAGCAGCCAGGGCAGTCGGGCAGAAGTCTGCTTGAACACATTATCGTCGGTTTCCACGTCCTGTGAAAGACCCGAAGCCAACTGGTAATCACGTTCGGATTGCTCGCGCACTTCATCCATCACGTCGTCCACGGTAATCTGTCCTACCAGACGTCCGATGCTGTCGATGACGGGGATAGCTACTAAGTCGTATTTTTCTATGGCCTGCACTACCTCGTCAATCGGTGTGTCTACGTGTACCGAAATCGGGTCTTTTTGCATTACATGTTTCACCTTCGATACAGAAGGGGAGGTAATCATCTTTTTCAGTGGGAATATACCGCGCAACCGTTCGTCATCATCAATGACATAAACATAGTATATCTCATCCAGATCTTCTGCCTGTAATCGCATTTCTTTTAGACATTCGGGCATACTCCAGTTTTCGTTGACAAGCACCATCTCCGTACCCATCAAACCACCGGCCGTATTTTCGTCGTATTTCAGTAGGTCCACAATATCGCCTGCCTGTTCAATGTCTTCAATATGCGAAAGTACTTCCTCCTGTTTGTTTTCGTCCAATTCACGCATCAGGTCTACGGCATCGTCCGTATCCATATAGTCCACAAAGCGCTTGGCAATGGTTTCCGACGGCAACATTTCGAGCAGTTCTTTACGGGCGTCTTCATCCATCTCCACCAACACGTCGGCAGCTATCTCGTTGTCAAGCAGTCGGTAGATAAATTTAGCTTCTTGCGGATCTAACTCATCACATAGTTCGGCGATGTCGGCCGGATGGAGGTCGGCGAGCAGTTCTTTTACCTTATCAGCCTCTTTCTGTTCAATCAGAAGTTTTACGTTGTCAATGTATTCCTCGTTCATGATAGTTTGCAGCTAAAGTTTTAATACTTGTTCCACTTGGTTGGTGAGATGAATAAAATTTTCCACCGAAAGCTGTTCGGGACGTTTGTTGAACAGTTCGTCTTGTGTCAGCGGACATTCCTTACCTACTATCGGTTTGATGGAGTTTCGCAGTGTTTTCCGTCGCTGGTTGAACGTGGTTTTAACGATTTGTTTAAATAGTTGTTCGTTACATCCCAGTTCTTTCGTATGGTTCCGTGTCAGGCGGATGACGGCACTTTTCACCTTTGGAGGTGGGTTGAATACATGCTCGCTCACGGTAAACAGATATTCTACTTTGTACCAAGCCTGTATCAGCACACTCAAGATGCCATACGTTTTGCTTCCTGGTCCGGCAGCAATCCGCTCGGCCACTTCTTTCTGAATCATTCCCGTGCAGCAGGGAATGATGTCTTTATGGTCCAGCATCTTGAAGAATATCTGGCTGGAAATGTTGTACGGGTAATTACCTGTCAGCACGAAAGGCTGTCCGTCGAACAGCCGGTTGAGGTTCATTTTCAGAAAGTCGTCCTCAATGATGTGGTCTTCCAGTGAGGGATAAGCTTCGCGCAGATAGGCCACCGATTCATAGTCCACTTCCACAACCTTTATCAAGCGGCCTTTCTTAATCAGAAACTGAGTCAATACACCCATGCCGGGTCCTACTTCAAGAACCGGCAATTCGGGAAAGGTGTCCACTGTATCGGCGATATCCTGTGCCACTTTCAAATCTTTGAGAAAGTGCTGTCCGAGAAACTTTTTAGGCTTTACTAATTTCATTTACCAACTAAATAATTACTTTTGCAGTTGACAAAGGTAGTTCTTTTATACGAAGAACTTGCTATGAATGATGAATAAAATGATGTGTCAGTGAAGCTGATGAAAAAGAAAGGATGAATAAATTGTTAAAAAAGATACTCAGACTGATGCTGCCGGTTGCTTTGGGCGGCTTTATTTTGTTTTGGGTATATCGTGATTTTGATTTTACGCAGGCAAGAGAAACCTTGTTGCATGGCATCAACTGGGGATGGATGTCGCTTTCCCTGTTGTGTGGCATTCTTCCGCAGGTGTTTCGTGGCTGGCGATGGCGTCAGACACTCGAACCACTGGGCGCTTTCCCAAAACGCAGAGATTGCGTCAATGCTATTTTTATCTCATATGCAGCCAGCCTGGTGGTGCCTCGCCTCGGTGAAGTGAGTCGTTGTGGCATTTTGTCCAAATACGATCAGGTGTCGTTTACCCAGTCGCTGGGAACCGTCGTCACTGAGCGGCTTATTGATACACTGGCCATTCTGTTGATAGCTGGCGGTACGTTCTTGTTGCAGATGCCCGTTTTTGTAGATTTCTTTCAGCAGACCGGCACCAAGATTCCGTCTGTGCTTCATCTGCTCACTTCTGTGTGGTTCTACATCGTTCTGTTTTGCTTTATCGGTGTCGTGCTGTTGCTTTATTCACTTCGGAAAGCCCTTTTCTTTTATGAGCGTGTCAAAGGAGTGGTACTCAACGTATGGGAAGGAGTCATGTCGCTGAAAGATGTGCGTAACCTTCCTCTTTTCCTTTTCTATACGGTTGCTATCTGGGGAAGTTATTTCCTCCATTTTTATTTTACTTTCTTCTGTTTCGGGTTTACCGCCTCTCTGGGGGGCATGGCAGCATTGGTGATGTTCGTGTGCGGCACGTTTGCGGTCATCGTTCCCACCCCCAATGGAGCCGGTCCGTGGCACTTTGCTATCATCTCCATGATGATGCTTTATGGGGTAAATGTAACCGATGCAGGAATATTTGCCTTGATTGTGCACGGTATTCAAACCTTTTTAGTAGCTTTGTTGGGTGTATATGGTTTGGCGGCTTTGTCGCTCACCAATAGACAGACAAAATAAGTTTCTAATCAAAATAGATTTGTTATGAGTGCAATTCTTTCTTTAGCTCCACAGAATGTGTGGAAACATTTTTATTCGTTGACCCAGATTCCCCGGCCGTCAGGACACGTGGAAAGAGTGACCGAATTCTTGCTTCAGTTTGGCAAGGGATTAGGTTTGGAGTCGTTTGTTGATGAAGTGGGAAATGTAATCATTCGCAAACCGGCTACTCCGGGTATGGAAAATAGAAAAGGAGTGATTCTGCAGGCACACATGGATATGGTTCCGCAGAAGAACAACGATACGGTTCATGATTTTGAAAAAGATCCCATTGAAACCTATGTTGACGGTGATTGGGTAAAGGCCAAAGGTACGACACTGGGGGCCGACGACGGTTTGGGGGTGGCAGCTATCATGGCGGTGCTCGAAGCGACCGATTTGAAGCACGGACCGCTGGAAGCGTTGATCACTAAAGACGAGGAAACCGGTATGTATGGTGCTTTCGGCTTGAAGCCGGGCACGGTAAATGGTGAGATTCTCTTGAACCTCGATTCCGAAGATGAAGGTGAATTGTATATCGGTTGTGCCGGTGGTATGGATTTCAATGCTACTTTGGAATACAAAGAAGTGGAACCCGAAGAGGGTGACGTTGCGGTGAAAGTGACGTTGAAAGGTCTTCGCGGTGGTCACTCCGGATTGGAAATCAATCAGGGGCGTGCCAATGCCAACAAACTGCTGGTTCGCTTTGTTCGTGAAGCCATTGCCAGCTACGAAGCTCGTCTGGCCAGCTGGGAAGGTGGTAACATGCGCAATGCTATTCCGCGTGAAGCACATGCAGTGCTGACTATCCCGGCAGAAAACGAAGAAGAACTGTTGGGCTTGGTGCAGTATTGTGAAGATTTGTTTAATGAAGAATATGGGGCAATTGAAACTCCTATCAGTTTCAAGGCAGAACGGGTGGAACTTCCTGCCAGTTTGGTGCCCGAAGAAATTCAGGACAATCTGGTAGATGCCATCTTTGCTTGCCAGAACGGTGTGATGCGTATGATTCCGACTGTGCCTGATACCGTGGAAACGTCTTCCAACTTGGCTATCATCAAGATTGGCGGGGGGAAGGCTGAAGTCAAGATCCTGGCACGTAGCTCCAGCGACAGTATGAAAGAATGTCTGACAACCAGTCTGGAATCTTGCTTCTCGATGGCCGGTATGAAAGTAGAAATGAGTGGCGGTTATTCCGGCTGGCAGCCCAATGTCAATTCTCCTATTTTGCAGGCCATGAAGGCATCCTATAAACAGCAGTTTGGCACTGAACCGGCTGTGAAAGTGATTCATGCGGGTTTGGAATGTGGCATTATCGGTGCTATTATTCCGGGATTGGATATGGTTTCCTTCGGTCCTACCTTGCGCTCTCCTCATTCACCCGACGAACGTGCGCTGATTCCTACCGTACAGAAATTCTATGAATTCCTTGTGGCTACATTGGAACAGACTCCGGTGAAATAAGGTTGTCGTCGGACAGGTAAAACGAAATGTGAAAAGGGTGTGGGAGGCAGGTCTCATGCCCTTTTCTTATTTCTGTACATTTTTGTCTTGTGCTCTTCCTTTCCAAAGAGAAATTGATATAAATCAATAAATATGCTCTATAACATAAAAAAGAGGCGGTTTGAGAACAACGAACGAACAAAAGTATGTAATTTTGTGTTGTAAAACATAAAGACAGGATAATGGAATACTTAAAGATAGGTATTCGTTTTTTTTAAAGGTAATAAGTATTATGGCAAAGAAAATGTGTTCATTCTTTAAGAGAGCGCTCTGTGAAATCGGTCGCAACGAAATGATTGCGCAGGGTTACTTCATCAATGAATGATTAAAAAAGAGAGAAGTACACTAACCAAGTAAAAAGAGGGCATCATGCCCCCTTTTGAAAAAATGAGTGGTTGGGAGTATTTCCCTAGTTTGCAAAAGGGGATTCATCGGGCATCAGTAACCTGGATGTATCCGAATAGTTTCCTGTTATCTTCAGCCAATGAATAGATTGACCATGACTTCGTGGTCCAGGCAGGACGAGAAACGGATGGGTGTTTCACAGTTGGTTGATTAGAAATTTCCTATATTCTGTCGTCGACATTCCCGTGTGAGATTTGATGTATTTGCCAAAGAACGAGATATTGGGAAACTCAAGTTCTTCGGCGATTTCTTTGATGCTCTTTTCTGAATATTTCAGCAGTTCGGTGATGTCATCCATCACCAGTTCGTTAATCAATTTAAATGCCGTTTTTCCACGTACTTGCTTGCACACAGCAGATAGGTATTTGGTGCTGACGAATAATTTGTCCGCATAATAGGATACAGAACGCACCTTTACTTTTTGCGCCATGATAAGTTCTATGAATTTTTCAAATAGAATATCCCCTTGTCTGACCAGCGTCTTTTCCACGGTGGTGTCACATACCTTTAAATTGGCGAGCAGTTCATAGAAAACGGAATAGGTTAGGGAGGTTATGATTCCTTTTTGATAGGGGTTCTCCGTATCTCCTGTCCTGAGCAGAATCAGTTTCTTATATTCTTCTAAAATAGACATGCACTTCATGCTGATGCGATACACTGGGTGCTTGATTAGATAAAAGAACTTGTCACGTAAGTCGTTGTTGGGTCCCAGAAACCGGATGATTATCCGGGTGGAAAGACAGATTCCCCAACAGACCAGGTCGTCGCTTCCTGTCACTTTTTGTATCCGTGCGCTGGGGGTGAAGTACATCACGTCATTGGGCTGAAGAGTATACTCTACCGTATGTAAACTGACCTTCAAGGTCCCTTTGATGCAGATCAGCATGACAACCATATCCAGTTTGATTGGATGCAACAACTGGACAAGTTGATGGTGGATACTTAAAGCGATATCTTCATCTTGATAATCCATTGTCATATAGTTGTTCAAATCTTTCAATGTGACCAGTTGTATCTTCTGTAGACTCATATATCTATACTGTTTAATATGTTTAAAATAAACGGTTGCATTGTCTTTTTTTTCTTAACTTTGGGCAGCAAATATAGCTTTTTCAGCAAAAAAATCCCAGATTCAGGGCAAATTTTACATTCTCCGAAAATGAATAATTGGCTACTTTCGTGGATTTTTGGGACAACCTTTTTGCGGGATAATCTATTAATTTTGCATTTTCGATAACCATAAGCAGTTCATGGGATTGGTCTGGCTTGTATGAATCCCGTTGTAGGGAGAGAAAGGCATGGAATATGACTGGTCATATCTTCTGTAGGGTGGGCGGTAGCTTATGTAAAAGCATTTATAAAGGAAAGTAGTGAAAAAAGTAATAATTAATAAGGTAACGACCCGGCAGGAGATGAAGGATTTTATCCACCTGCCTCACAAGCTTTATGCTCAATGTCCGTACTATGTGCCGGATCTTGATTCAGACATTCGCGATACCTTCGACCCTACTAAAAATGCAGGACTGGACTATTCAGACATTCAGCCTTTTGTGGCTTATAATGAAAACAGGGAGTGCATCGGTCGTATCGTGGCAATCATAAATCACCGGGCGAATGAAAAATGGAAGACGCAAAACGTGCGTTTCGGTTTGATTGAGTTCGTCGACGATCCGGATGTGTCGGCAGCTTTGCTGAACACTGTGGAGGCATGGGGACGGGAGCATGGAATGACGCATATACAAGGTCCGATGGGAATCTTCGATTTTGATAAGGAAGGGATGTTGCTAGAGGATTTTGATCGGATGGGCTCTATGATTACCATTTACAATCCCCCTTATTATCCCCGCCACCTGGAAGCATTGGGGTATAGAAAAGAGGTGGATTGGCTACAGGTGCGGATTGACGTGCCCAAGGAAGTGCCCGCCAAGTATGCCCGTGTGGCTCAGCTGGCCAAAGAGACGTTCGGTTTGAAAGTGAAAAAACTGACAGACGAAGATGTATATCAACGTGGTTATGGCCGAAAGGTCTTCGAACTGTTGAATTTGGCTTATGCTCCCTTGTTTGGCTATACGGAACTGACGGATAAGCAGATTGACTCGTTTCTGAAACGGTATTGGCCGTTGATTGACCGTCGCATGCTGCCTGTCATAGAAGATGAACAAGGCCGGGTTGTGGGAGTGACTATCACGATGGGCAGCTTGTCGCATGCCTTGCGACGGTCACACGGACGACTGTTTCCTTTCGGCTGGTTCCATCTGCTGCGAGCGTTGAAATGGAAACATGAAGACAAGGCGGAGATGTTGTTGATTGCGGTACATCCCGATTTTCAGGGTTTTGGTGTCAATGCCCTGTTCTTCGATGATTTGATACCGGTCTATAACGAGTTGGGTTACCGATGGGCTGAAACCGGTCCGCAGCTGGAAAGCAATGTCCGCGAATTGTCGCAATGGAAGCCTCTGCATCCCACAATCCTTAAACGGAGAAGATGCTATATGAAAGAACTTTGAGATAAGGTATGATCAATTGAAATATAATCACGAATATGAAAAATAGAGTAGTAATTACAGGCATGGGCATTTGGTCTTGCATCGGTACCACGCTAGACGAGGTGCGCGACTCGCTCTATACGGGTCGGAGCGGCATTATCTTCAGCCCGCAGCGCAAGGCTTCCGGATTTCGGTCGGCCTTGTGTGCCGACATTCCCTGTCCCGACTTGAAACCGCTCATTCCTCGTAACCAGCGGCAGTTCCTGTCGGAAGAAGGGCAATATGCTTATATGGCCACGCGCCAGGCTTTGGAAAATGCACAGCTGGATGCGGAGTATATCGCTCAGCATGAAGTGGGATTAATCTACGGAAATGACTCGGTGGCAGAAGCTACCATGCATGCACTTGACAAGTTTCGCGAATTCGGCGATACGGCCGCTTGTGGTAGCGGTGCCATTTTCCAATCCATGAATTCGACGGTGACGATGAACCTCGCCTGTCTGTTTCACTTGCGTGGCATCAACCTGACTACGTCAGCTGCGTGTGCGTCGGGTTCTCATTCGATAGGACTGGCTTCTCTGCTCATACGCGAAGGCTTGCAGGAATGTGTGGTGTGCGGAGGAGCGCAGGAGGCGAATATGTATAGCGTCGCTGCTTTTGATGCCATTCAGTCTTTTTCTGTGCGCGAGGCGGAACCGTTGCGGGCCAGCCGTCCGTTTGACCGTGACAGAGACGGGTTGGTACCGGGAGGAGGTGCTGCAACCCTTGTGCTGGAGAGTTATGAACATGCGGTTCGTCGGGGTGCGCCTATCTGGGGTGAGATTGTAGGCTGGGGGTTCTCTGGAAACGGAGACCACATCTCCACACCTAACGTGGAGGGACCGTTCCGTTCCCTCGAACTTTGTTTCAAGGACAGCGGTCTTCTTCCTTCGGATGTGGGGTATATCAATGCGCATGCCACTTCCACTCGTATTGGAGACAGTCGCGAAGCACAGGCCATTGCCCGTATATTAGGTGGACGGGCTGTACCGGTGACTTCTACCAAAAGCCAGACAGGACATGAGATGTGGATGGCGGGTGCGAGCGAACTTATTTACTCCATGCTGATGATGAAGAATGACTTTATCGCCGCCAGCCTTAATTTTGAGAATCCCGATGAGGATACGGCTTGTATCCAGGTCTTGCCTGAGCGTCGGGAGGTGCATTTTGATTGCTTCCTTTCCAATTCGTTCGGTTTTGGGGGCACGAACTCAACACTGATGGTGAAGAATATATAGTATGAATGAATTTTAAAATAAAATGTTATGACACGAGAAGAAATCGTAGAACAAGTAAACGGCCTTTTGGCCGAAGAATTTGAGGTGGAATCAACGTTGTTTGCACCGGATGCTAATGTAAGGGAAACACTGAATCTCGACAGTTTGAGTCTGGTGGATTTGGTTGCGTTGGTGCAGCAAACCTATAAGGTCAAGATTCCTATCACGGAGTTGCGCAGCATTCAGACTTTTAATAACCTGTACGACTACATCGAATCCCATCTGCCTAAGGAATGAAAGGCGGGGATATAAAGCACCTGATACCGCAACGTGAACCGATTTTGATGGTCGACGAGTTGTTGGATGTACAGGGGGAGCAGGCACATACCTCCTTGACCATTCGTCCAGCTAATTATTTTCTGGACGACCAAGGGCGGTTGGAGGCCAGCGGATTGATAGAGCATATGGCTCAATCGGCATCGGCTTTTGCCGGCTATCAGGCGGTGCAAGCTGGTGCAGCCAATCCTCCTGTTGGTTACATCGGTGAAGTGAAGAACTTTCAATGCTATCATTATCCGAAAGTGGGTGATGTTTTGCATACGGTCATCTGTTTCGGGCCGGAAGTGGAGGGGGTGATACTCTGCTCCGGCATCACGTATGTTGACGAACAGAAGTTGGCGGAAACGCAGATGAAAATATATATCCCGAAATAACGATATTCCGGGGCTGTGTGCTGTCCGGTTCTCTTCTGCAGGGATTCGTCCGGCATTATTGAAGAATACAAGAGGATGTTTATGAATAATTATTACAAACTATTAGATGTGCAAAGCGACGGGGCAACAGGAACTTTCCGTGTGTCTCTTTGTCCGGATTGCGAGGTTTATAAGGGGCACTTTCCCGGTAATCCGGTTTGTCCCGGGGTCTGCAACATACAGATGATTCAAGAATGTGCCGAGCGGTTGGCAGGATGTCGATTGCATGTCAGTAGCATTCATCGTTGTCGTCTGATGGCTGTCTTAACTCCAGCGAGCTGTACGGAACTGTTGGTAGAAGTTCTCTTGCAGCCTGTCGATAACGGTTACGCCATCACCGCCACCATCCGAGATGAGAAGCGTGTTTATGTCAATTATAAAGGGGAGATGAGGAAATGACAGCTCTTTGTATCCGTATTTATCGGTATTTTTGCAGCCATCGAAGGGTGTATTGGTTTTTACTCGTCGGTTTATGCTGTTTTTGCGGCTATTTCGCTGCACAGATTCATCTGGAAGAAGATTTGAACAAGTTGATGCCATCCGCGCGAAATGAAGACGGCTCATTGAAGTTGGCTTTTGCTGACTTGCGTATTAAAGACAAGACCTTCTTGCTCTTTGAAGGGCTGAACGGTGCTTCTACTGACCGCATCACAGAGGTATGCGATGCTTTCATCGATTCCTTGCAGCTGCGCGCTGCTGCATCGGGCGAAAACGGGCAGCTGGTTAGTGATGTGTTTTACCGCCTTTCCGATGACTTGCTGCCTGATGCGATGGATTATCTCCTAGGGCATCTCCCTGCTTACGTGGATACTTCCCTCTATGCTTCTATCGATACGCTGTTGACACGGGAGCACTTCTTGCGGCAGATGAAGCAAAATCGCACCGATTTAACGGATGAGGTCGGTTCGATGTTCTCCGATTATCTATTGGCGGATCCCATGGGACTGCGCAATCTCCTGGCTCACCGGTTGAATCCGTTGGCTGGTGGAGGCGGGACAGGCGGTTTTCGTATCATCGACGGACATTTCTTTGTGCCTGATTCAACCGTGTGTGTGGCATTTCTTACGCCCTGCTATTCGGCAACGGATACCGGACAGGGGGCTTCTCTCTTTCGGACGTTGAACGGCTTGATAGAGCAGTTTTCGCAAACCGCTTCCGATGTTCGCATTGGTTATCATGGCACACCGGCAAGTGGCTTCTATAATGCTTCGCAGATCAAGCATGACTTGACGGCTACCATCGGCATCTCTCTCTTGCTTGTTCTTCTTTTCCTGTCCGTCTGTTTCCGTAGTTCAGATACGCTTTTGCTGTTGTTGTCACCGGTGTTGTTCGGCTCTTTGTTCGGATTGGCCCTGATGTATTTCCTCAAGGGGGAGTTCTCACTGTTGGCCTTAGGTATCGGAGCGGTTGTTTTGGGAGTGGCCTTGAGTTATGTGTTGCATGTGCTGACGCATTATAAGTATGTGGGTGATCCCGAACAGGTGCTTCGTGATCAGGTGAAACCGGTCTGTTTGGGGTGTCTCACTACGATAGGTTCGTTCGTCGGCCTGTTTTTCATCGATACGCCCTTGTTGCAGGATTTTGGCCTGTTTGCTTCTTTTGCCATTGCAGGCACGACTGTATTCAGTCTTGTATTTCTACCCCCTCTTTTGCGTCAGACATCGCATTCTTTGAACCGCAGGGCTTTTGCGGTCATCGACCGTATCAATGCTTTTCCGTTTCATCGGCAAAAAGGCTTGCTGGTTGCCATTGGCGTTGTCACGGTTATTTGTGTAGGCTGTTTCGTGTTGCGTGGTACTCATTTTGATGCGGACATGCACAACTTGGGGTACCGGGCGGAACAAACAACTTATTCCGAAAACCTGCTGCGCCGTAAGACGCATGCTGCCGAAAAGCAGAAATACTTTGCCGCCGCCGGAAAGACCATGGAGGAGGCCATCGGAAATTTCACTCGGCTGGCCGATAAATTGGATTCGCTGCAACGGATTGGATGGGTGAAGGGGTATACGCATACCGGCCAGCTGTTCATACCGCTGCAGGTACAGCAGAAACGCATCGATGCCTGGAGAACGTATTGGACCGCCGAACGGTTGGACAAGGTGCGTCATCTGATTGCCTCGACTGCACCGGAGGTCGGATTGAATCCGGAAGCCTTCTCACCTTTCTTTGAAAGGGTGTTGGATGACTATCAACCGGACCGGCTCTATGAGGCGGGCATCATCCCCTCGGGCTATTTGTCTACATTGATGGAGCAGTCTCACAACGGGGAATGTCTGTGCTTCGCTTCCGTACGCTTTGCCAATGATACGTTGCACAGCGACCGGAACGTTTACCACCGTATCTGCGATGTCATTGCTCATGAGCCTCATCTGATGGTGCTTGACACCTATTATTATACCACCGATACGTTGAAAGGTATGAACGAGGATTTCAATGTGCTGCAATGGGTTTCCATGCTGTTTGTTTGGGTAGTGCTGTTGCTGAGTTTCCATTTGAATTGGAAGCATACCTGTCTGGCTTTCTTGCCCATCCTGTTGAGTTGGCTGATTGTTCTTGGGGCCATGTCTCTGTTTGATGTGCGGTTCAATCTGATAAACATCATCATTTCCACCTTTATCTTCGGAATGGGGGTTGACTACAGTATTTTTATGATGAACGGGCTCTTGGGGCGTAAAAAGGACAACCGCTTGCTGAACTGTCACAAGTCGGCAATCTTCTTCAGTGCTGTTACCTTAATGGTCTCGGTCGGTTCCATGCTTTTTGCCGTGCATCCTGCCATCCGGTCCGTTGGTTTTTCTACGCTGGTGGGACTGGTTTCGGCAGTAGTGCTTTCCTATGTGGTGCAGCCTGCTGTTTATGAGTGGATCAATCGTAAGGAGGTGAACCATGAAGTATGATGTAGTCATTATCGGAGGAGGATTGGGCGGATTGGAGTGTGCCTATTTGCTGGCTCGTCAGGGGCAGCGCGTGTTGGTGCTTGAGCAGGGGGCGGTGCCGGGGGGGTGCTTGCAGAGTTACTGTCGTCATCACTTGTCTTTTGATACAGGCTTTCATTACGTCGGTGGACTGGATGAAGGACAATCCCTGTATGCTGCTTTCAAGTATTTGGGACTGTTGGATTTGCCTTGGCACCGGCTGGATGCCGACGGGTTCGACCGGGTGACCATCGGTAATCGTACCTTTTCCTTTGCGGAGGGGTTTGAATCCTTTGCCAGTCGATTGGGGGATGATTTCCCTTCAGAACGGGTTGCCATTAGGCATTATGCTGAATTGCTGCGACTTTCGTCGATGCAGCAACTGGTTTCTCTTCATCCGCATGCGGAAAGGTTGCAGTTTTCTCCCGGTGTTCCTTCTCCTGCTGAACTGCTGGAGACAGGGGCATGGACGTATTTGAACGAGCACTTTCACGATCCGTTGTTGATTCAAGTGCTGAGCGGTACTTCACTGAAAATGGAGTTGCGAAAGGAGTCTCTTCCTCTGTTCACGTTTCTGCATGGCAACGCCGGATATATTGAAAGCAGTTGGAGATTAAAGGGCGACGGGTCGTTGATGGTCCATGCCTTGGTCGATCATATTCAGGACCAGGGGGGTGTCGTCCTTTGCCATGCAAAGGTGGAGCAATTGGTGGTGAAAAACGGAAAGATAACGGCTGCGGTCTGTGCGAACGGTGAAAGGTATGAAGGGGATTGGTTTATCAGCGATGTCCATCCGGCCCAGACCTGTGCATGGGTGCAACCGGCCCAAGCTGTGAAGCCTGCTTATGTTCACCGTATCAACAGCCTGGAGAATACATTCGGTATGTTTACGGTGTCTCTGCGCATCCAACCGCATACGTTGCGTTATTTCAACTACAACCATTACCTTTATCGCCAGCCGAACGTATGGGATTTCTATCAGGATACGACTTGTACAGGCGGTCTGCTTATCAGTTGCCGGGTGCCGGAGAATGGAAGTGAATATACCTCACAGGTCGACTTGTTGTGTCCGATGTCGTGGCAGTCATGCCAAGCATGGGAGAAGACACGGGTGGGCAGACGTGGCGGGGATTACAAGCGGATGAAGCAGAGGAAGACGCAGGAATGTATCGAACTGGCCGAACGTGTTTTGCCCGGTCTTCGTCGTTTTTCTCATGGGTATACGAGCACGCCCATCACCTGGCGGGACTATACCTTCACGCCGCAGGGTAGTGCCTATGGCATTCGGAAGGATTTCCGAAACCCGTTGCTGACAATGCTCTCTCCTCGGACTCCTATACCCAACTTGCTGCTCACGGGGCAGAATCTGTGGTTGCACGGGGTGCACGGAGTGACCCTGACGGCATTTCATACGTGTGCCGTGCTGCTGGGAAAGGAAGCGATATGGGAAATGATAGGAAATGATATCAATCAGGATTTTAAAATTATATGACAATGGGAAAGTATGCATTAGTAACCGGAGGCGGCCGCGGTATCGGCCGTGCGGTTTGTATCAAACTGGCATGTATGGGCTATAATGTCCTTATCAATTATGTAAGCAATACGGCTGAAGCTCAAAAGACCTTGCATATGGTGAGACAGATCGGACAGGAGGGGACGTTGATGCAGTTTGATGTAAGCAAACGTGAAGAGGTGGTCAAAGCCATTGAATCATGGGAGGGCGAGCATCCGGACGATTACATAGAGGTCTTGGTAAACAATGCCGGTATCCGTCGTGACAATGTATTGGTATTCATGCCGGAGACGGAGTGGCATCAGGTGCTCGATGTTACGCTGGATGGATTCTACAATGTCACACAGGCTGTGCTCCAACCGATGTTGGTACATAAGCAGGGCCGTATCATCAACGTGGCCAGTGTAAGTGGTTTGAAAGGTCAACCCGGACAAACAAATTACTCTGCTGCCAAGGGGGGACTCATTGCTGCCACCAAGGCGTTGGCGCTGGAGGTAGCCCGCAAGCGTGTGACGGTCAATGCTGTGGCTCCTGGCTATATTGAAACGGAAATGACGGAGGATCTAGATACTGAGGCGTTGCAGAACGTTGTTCCGGCCTTGCGTTTCGGTACTCCTCAAGAGGTGGCTGAACTGGTGGGATTTTTGGCTTCTCCTCAGGCGGCTTACATTACGGGAGAGGTCATCTCTATCAATGGGGGACTTTACACTTAAATGGAAGGAAAGATATGAAAAAATGGTTTATTTTACTCCTCACTATGGTCTGGGCTGTCACGGGTCTGTCGGCACAGGAGACAGCCTTGCGCCAGTTTGCACGGCAATACGAAACGGCTCATTCGATGAAAGCCAACGTGGTGCAAACGCATCATAACGTGGCTTTTACCAAAGACCGGGTGACGAACGGACATTTCTATTACAAAAGGCCGGATCGTTATAGCATGCTCTTCAGGGAATCGGGAGAGATGTTGATTGCTTCCGACAATCAATTTATCAAGGTGTGGAACGGCAAACAGCATGTGGCCAAAGGAAAAGGAAAGGGCTATAATCCGTTTGAAATCATACAGGAGGTGTTCCGTAACCTGCTTTCGCGGGAGGGGGATGCTCCGTTGAGCGACAAGGCGGATGTGAAGCTGGAGGTGAAGGATGCAGTCTGTACGATAACCATCCGTCCTGCCGTAACGAATCCCAAGGAGAAACGCCGTCTGATGTTTACCTCCTGCCTGGTGTCTGTAGACTTGAAAGCGTCTGAATTGCGTAGCTTGCGCATCAACGAGCGGGGGGAAAATTATACGCAGTATGATTTTTCCCACTATGTATGGGATGTCCAATTCGGTGACGATGTGTTCGATGCTCAAACCATGATGTAAAAAAGGAATGAAGATACTGGAAGATATTTGCCGCATATCCGTGCGGTTTAGTGAGATTGATTCGATGCGCCGTGCCTGGCACGGCGCGTTTGTGGCTTATATGGAAGACGGACGAGAGTCGTTCGGTCGCCACTGGCCGGGTATCGGGTATGCGGATATGCAGGAAGCAGGGATATATGCTCCTGTTTATGATTTGCATATCCGTTATCTTGCTCCGTTGAAGCTAAATGAGGGGGTGGTTATACATACGCGGTATGTTTATCATCCGGGTGCCCGGTTGGATTATGCCTATCAATTGTACAGGGAGGGCAGCGATTGCCTCTGTGCAGAAGGGGAGACCACGCAGCTGTTCATCGATGCAGACGGTGAGCTGCTGACCGAAAAGCCTGCTTATTACAAGGCATGGCAAGAAAAATATCTGCAAATAGCTGACATGACAGAGGGATGAGGAGAAGTAGATGAGGAAAAAGACAATACTTTGGTGGATATGTTTGATGATAGTCTGTACGGTTCGGGCGCAGTCTGTACAGGTAAGTGGGGTGGTGACGGATTCCATTACGGGGGAAGCACTGCCTTATGCGTCCGTCATTCTGAAGGGGACGACGATTGGCGGTGCTACGGACGGCAACGGGCGGTTTTCGTTCACCATGCCGGATGCACCTGCTACTTTGCAGACTTCCTATCTGGGTTATGAAAGCCATGAATTGCACATCCAGCCGAAAGGGAAAAACTTGAGGTTCGACATTTGCCTGATGCCGACAGGGATTGCTTTGAGTGAAGTGACTGTCAAGCCCAAGCGCGAGAAATACCGGAAGAAGGGGAACCCGGCAGTGGAGTTCGTGCGTCATGTCATCGAATCGCGCAATGAGAACAATCCGCTGAATCACGACTATTTCAGTTATGACCATTACGAAAAAATGGAATTTGCCAAAAACGAGTATGTCTATAAACCCAAGAAGAACGGGAAAAAGGGGAAGTTCGACTTCCTGCAGGAGTTTGTGGATACACTCGATAACGGCATCACGATTTTGCCTGTGTCAGAAAAAGAAAAGATGCAGACGGTTTATTATCGTCGTTCGCCGCATACGGTGAAACAGGTGGTTAAGGGCTACCGGTCATCGGGCATTGATGAAATCTTGTCCAGCGATGGCGTGCGGCAATTCCTGGGGGAAGTGTTCCGCGAGGTGGATATCTTCAAAAACGATATTCCCCTCTTCCTTCAGCGCTTCGTCAGTCCGCTGTCTGCTATCGGCCCCAACTATTATAAATACTACCTGATGGACACCTTGCAGGTGAAGGGCAAGCCTTGTGTGAATCTCGGATTCGCACCTTTCAATGCCGAAACGTTCGGATTCACCGGCCATCTGTATGTAACCCTTGATTCCACTTATTTTGTACAGCGGGCCGTGCTGAATGTGCCCAAAAACATCAACTTGAATTTTGTTTCCCGGCTGACCATAGAACAGGAGTTTGACCGGACGGCAGACGGTACACGCCTGGTGACGAAAGATGACATCAGCGTGAATTTCAAGTTGACAGAGCATACGAAAGGCATGTATGCCCGTCGCTTGAATATCTATACCCATCATTCTTTCTTGCCTCCCTCCGAGAACCAGGCGCATGTGTTCAACGAAAGTGCCCCTGTCATCACTTTGCAGGGCTCCCGTCGGCAAACGGAGGCGTTCTGGGAGGAACACCGGCCGCAGGAAGTCGTCAAATCTGATTCCAGTCCTACTGAAAAACTGATGCAGAAACTAAACGCGGTGCCGGTGTACCGGGTGACCATGAAGACGCTTTCGGTTCTCTTCAACGGGTACGTCCCCACCCACCGTGAACCGGATAAAAGCCAATTCGAGTTCGGTCCTATGAACTCCACTGTGAACAACAATTCATTGGAGGGGATGCGCTTCCGTGTGGGTGGAACCACCACCCCCGTTTTCAGCAAGCATTGGTCTCTCGATGGCTACCTGGCCTATGGGGTGGATGACAAGAAACTGAAATATGATGCCCTCGTTGAATATTCATTTAATGAGCGTAAGGATTATCGTATGGAATTTCCCATGCATTCCTTGAGGCTGGAGTATATGTATGACATCAACAAACTCGGACAGAACTATATGTACACCAGCAAGGATAACATGATGTTGATGATCCGTCGCAAAAAAGACCGGTTCATTTCCTACCAGCGTCTGGCGGAACTCACTTATACGCGCGAACACTACAATGGAATCTCTTATAATGCGATTCTGCGTAATCGCCGGGAGTATGCCAGTTCTCATGCTGCTTTCGAGCGTATCGGTAACGACGGCTCTCTGATGCCTGTAGACCATTACGACCTGACGGATCTTGAATTGCGTTTTCGTTATGCGCACAACGAGAAATTTTACCAAACACATACTCAGCGTATTCCCATCACGTTTGATGCTTTGATACTGAATGCCAGCCACCGGATGGCCCACAAAGGAGTGCTGGGTTCCGATTATACCTTCCATCGCACGGATGTAGGGGTGCAGAAACGTTTCTGGCTCTCAGCGTTTGGTTACATTGATCTCATTGCTAAGGCCGGTAAGGTGTGGACGAAGGTTCCCTACCCGCTGTTGATATTGCCCAATGCCAACCTCACTTACACGATACAGCCTGAGTCGTACACCAATATGAATGCTTTGGAGTTCATCAACGATGAATATGCTTCGTGGGATATCACGTACTACATGAACGGTAACCTGCTCAATCGTCTGCCGCTTGTCAAGAAGCTGAAATGGCGGGAGGTGTTCTGCTTCCGCGGACTGTGGGGCCATCTGTCCGATAAAAACAATCCTGCAGTCGGCCACGACAGCGGGCTTTATCGCTTTCCTGCCTGTACCTATACGATGGGTCGCACCCCGTACATGGAGGCGAGCGTGGGGATTGAGAATATATTTAAGTTTCTCCGTGTGGATTATGTCTGGAGAATGAGTTACCTTCATCATCCGGGTATCCAAAAGAGCGGCGTTCGGATGACCATGGTGTTATCCTTTTAAATTCCATTGGCCTGTCTGCTAGTGATGGCTTCCCCTTGTTCCTCCAGGTAGGTGCGTGGGGGAGCATCAATTGAATAGAGAAAGATACAGTTCTTTGTTGGGTGAGTCCGAGGCCTTGATGCGTGATTTGAGTCGCGACTTACGGGCATACACGTTGGCTACGGTATCTTTCATAAACAGACTGATGATTTGGGGAGAGAACCCTACAAAGCCATAGCATAGCAGGCGAAGGTCGGCCGCTTTCATGTTCGGGTAGTCGGAACGAAGTTTCTCCATGGCATTGTCATGGCAGATGTTCACGTTCTTTTCCAGTTCCTGGAAGATGTCATCGCGTTCAGAAAAATCGGTAATGATCTTTTTTACCTGCTGGAAGATGGAAGCTTGTTGCGAAGAGGTGCCTTCCCGTTCATAGAAATTCTTTCCCAGGTAATCAATCACGTCAAATCGTTTGGCCACGAGTCCTCTCAGCATAGCTTCCTGATTCTTTTGGCTTGTCATGTGCTGCATCAGTTCGTTATACTGAGCCTTGGCTTCCTCTGCCAGATACAGATAATGCTCGGTGCGTATCCGCTGCGTACGAATCCGGTGGCGGAACAGCAGGTAAGTAAAGAACAGAATCAACAGGCAGACTCCCATCAGTACGTATCCCCAGACCGTCTGGGTGTGCATGCGGTAATCTCCTAGTTTAGCATGTTCTTTGAAGAACGCACGTTCTATCATGCCGGCTGAGAATTGCATATTCGCCCGGGTCAGTGAGTCGTTCAAAAAGATAAACCGGTGAATGTGCCGGATGGCTTTTTCGTTATAGTCATTCTCCATGGCCACGCGGAAGGCGGTATATTCCAGGTCTGCCTGGTCGTGTACGTTATGTACTTGCTTTTCTGCCCGTAGCCAATAGGGACCGATACTGTCCAGTTCGTTTTTCAGTATTTTTACATTCAGCAGCGTCCGGTAGCCGTTGATGGTATCTTGGCGGGCGCTCTTTTCAATCCGTCGCAACAATTCTTCCGGAATTTTTTCCTCTTTCCTTCGAATATACAAGGCTGCCAGATTGGAGAGGGCAATGCTGCCTAACTTCGGAAAATGATATTCATCTGCCATATACAGGGCATGCGAGTAATATTTAATGGCTCGTTCTATGGCTTTCAGCCGGAAATACGTAGCTCCTACATTTAGGGTCGCCTCGGTTTCTTCGTACAAGGAGGCGTCTTTTCGGAACAGCAGCCTGGCTTCCTGATAGTATTGCAACGCCCGGTTATAGTTCATCTGATCGTAGTAAATGGTTCCCAACTGTGTATACACCAGACCCAACGGAGAGGAGGAGGTCTTTTTTAGTTCGGTCTCTATCCGCAGAAAATATCTCAAGGCCGTAAAGCGGTCTCCGAGGTTCAGTTTTATTTTTCCTTTTTGAAAGAGGGCGCGATAAAGGTAGAGAGCCTCTTCTTCCGTTTGGGGATGCCGATAATAGTGGGTGGCAATGCTAATGAGTGAGTCGTTGGTCACCCGGATTTTCTTTTTGTCCAGCACTTCCGAATACAGCAAGGCATAGCGAGCCGCATCCTCCCCTTTTAGTTCGGAAGGATTCAGCTGTTGCAGATACTGCAGGGCACTATCCGCGTTATGAGCAAGTAGCTTTTCTGCTTGCTCAAATTCCGCTCTATGTTTGGTCTGGCAACCAACCAGCAGGAGAAACCAAAGTATAAAGAAATATCTACCTTTCATTTGGATGGCAAAAGTAGATATTTCTTTTCGATAAATAAATTATTTTGTCTAGAATTTATATCATTCCCGTGATTCCTTCGCTTTTAGGCTGAGGCCGTTTTACTGATCTTGAATGGCTCTCACGGAGAACGTTCGTGAAGACCCGCTACTGAGTCGGCCAATCTTGCCGCTTTGGATTTCCCAATACGGAATGTTGGTAGAACTCGTACCCAGGTTTTCACTCTTGGTGCAGCTGGTGATGGATTGGTTGGTTCCTTCCTTTCCAAACCACGTTTGGGGAAAGGCCATACTCATGATGGCGGCTTCCCGCAAGTTGGGCATGCGCCAGTGGTGAAGGTCCGCTCCATCGGTATCTTCATGATATTGGTAAGCCAAGCTGTGCTCTTCTCCATGATAATAATAGATGCTCTTTTCGTCAAATTGGCTGGTCCATACTCCATTCAGCTGCCACCACGTGCGGGGAATACCGTCGATTCTGTACGTCCGGTTGTTGTCCGTCGCCGTGTTGTACGAGGTATAACCTATCTTGTTCCGGGCAATGCGATACGAACGGTACAGCCAGTTCTCCTTTTTCTCATGCGTATGCTGTGCCAATTCTCCGATACGTACTTTATCCCGGAAGGCATCCGTATTGATTTTGTTCAGCACAATGTAGTAAGTATGTCCGTCTGTGCGCTGCGCATAGTCTATGGGGATACTGTTCAGTTCTCTTGATACTGTGAATAGTTCGTCTTGCCGGAGCGTCTTTTCCTCCAAAGCTTTGTCAAAGGCTTCTCCTGTATCGTTCACACCATATGCGCACAGCATGCGGGCCATCCGGATTCCATACATGGCTTTCACTCCTCCTTGGTTGTAGTCACCTTTGGAGCACCCTTCTTCTGCCCAGAATATCTGGTCTTTCGTCACGTTGGTACTGCTCATATAGTGCAGGATGGGCACTCCAAACATCCAGCTATCTACGCCCCGGGTTCGCTTCACCGCCTGGTCTTTTTCAAAAAGCGGATTCTCAAATACTGGTCGTCCGCCCAGGAAGCAGAGGGTATATTGGTCGATGGCCGGGACAAACCAACGGATTTCGAAGCTTTCCAGCTGCCCGTTCCGGTTTAAGTCGCGGTTCCGGCTGTAAAGGGCCCATTGTCCGCGCCGGTCGTTTCTTCCCTCTCCCTGACCGCTGTAGTCCGATTCTCCTAAAGCATGTTCCCGCCATTTATCTGTATAGTATTTTTCGGCAGTCTTCCAGTCGATAACCTGGTTCTTCTGAGAGGTAAACCACTTCATGGTGTTATACAGTCCGTTGTCCATCGAGGTTCCCTCCGAAAAGTAATGGTCGCCGTAATTACCGTAACTGTATTTTGCCCGGAACTCATCCAGTGCTTCTATGCCGAAGGCCGTGTTGGCTACCACTTGTCCATGGCTCGTATTCGTGGCATAGAGGGTCTGGATGGATTGCTGATAGATGGCCAGGTGCGCATCGGCATACCAACTGTTTTGGTCGGCACTGATGGCTTCCGTCTCCATGAAGAACAGAATCTTGCGCTTGGGTTGGTTACAGAACATGTACCAGTCCACATGAGTCTTGTTCACCGGGTTGAAATCGTAGTAATTTTCATCTACGTATACGGTAAAGGTCATGGTTCGCTTGTTTTCAGGCTTTCCACCCGCCTTCCATTGCACAAAATGTCGCCATACCAGCTGGATAAATTCCAGGCTGTTGAGTAATTTGTGTTGATGCATGCCACCAGGTTCACATGTCAGATACGTTTCATCGTAGGTTTCCTGGCTTTCATAGCCTCCGTAAGTATCCGAATAGGAGATACCATTTCCCGTAGCCGGGTCAATCTGTGATTGAGAGGGGTTGTCCACCGTTCCATGCCAGGCAAAATGAATCCAGTCCAGATCATGGCCGCGGATGTTTTCCATGGGCTTGTCATACTTGTCCACTAAGGCCGATTGTTCATTATTGATTCTTTTCAGGATACAGCGGGACCTTTCGAACGGAGTTTCCCATGCAAAGGCAAATCCTTCGGAATAAGTATCCGGCATTCGGCTGAAATCAATGGTGAAATTACGTGCTTCGTAATGGGCATCCAGTTGAAACATGTGCTGGCTTTCCAACACAGCCCCTTCGGCTCCGGTCTGCTTTTCCTGTTCCAGGATGTTGCCGGCTTCTTCCCGGGTAGCTTCCAGTCGGATGTTTTCCACGCCTGCCACTTTCAGCGTATAGATATAATGGTGGTTGCGGCACACATTGTAGTCGTTCACCTTCTTCTGATACTCTTCGAAATTCCGGCAGGGATTCGGAATACCCGTTTCACTTTCCGAATAGTTGGTTCCGCCCACATAACCCAGGTGCACGTAATACACCACCGTGGCCGATCGGGTGCGCTTCAAGGCTTCTGCCGCTGTCTTTACCGGTTGACCTCCTTCTCCCCAATACGGATAGGTGCTGAGGGGAAACTGACTCTCTTTCTGCAAGCTGACCGGGTCATTTTTCTGCCGCTTCACAGGTTCCTGGGGGTTGTAATAGTTGCCTGCCACGCGGATGTAGGTAGCCTGCTGGGGGGCATATTCAAAATCTCCGTTTTTCACCACGATGGTTGGGTCGTCATTGGTCGGGTCATTCGGCACATAGTCCCCGCCCTGTCCGTCGGCTCCTTTGTGCTTCTTGTTCAAATCGCGCAGGGTATAGGCAAAGTCGGAATAAGGATTGGGATAGGTCGGAAAAGCACCCGTTATCTGCTGGGCAGTCACCGCCTTTGTTCCTGTCAGTCCGTATTCTTTGTTGTATTGATCGGCAATCAGCTGGGCATTCAGCTCTTGCTTCAGGAGCGGGGTAGCCTTGTTTTCAAACTGATAGAAGGTGAATTCCCAACTTCCGTCTTCTCCCTGGTTCAAGTCGCGTTCAAACAACTTACTGTTCAGATACACCTGTTCGTTGTCGGCAGCCGGCTGGTTGATGCGGTACAGGTTTTCACGGACAGGGGTGTTCAATACTTGCCATCCAATCAGTCGGAAATAAGCTCCCGGAGTTTTCTGTAACTCTCCGGTAGGTACAATGCGTACGGTAATCTTGGCATCCAGTCGGTGCAAGAAGACGGCGGCAGCGGTTCCTGTCTGCTGCGTGTCGTTTAGCGGCAGGTAAGGGGTTGTGGTACCGGGGGCACAGATGGAGATCCGATTGCCGGCCTCGGCTTTCAGTGTGACAAGGGGAGAGGCAGAGCTGATTGCCTTGTTTTGCTGTTCGGTGCAGAAAAAGCCGCTCATCAGGTGATGTCCCTGCATGCGTTCCACATTGACAGTTTTTCCCGGCAGCACGGACAGCGAGGCGGACAGTTGCATCAGTGATTTCAGACTGGTCAGCGTATCACACTGTTGCAACAGCTTGGCGTCATTCTCTACGCTCTGCAGGTCGGAATAGCCCAGGTTGGCAATGGCAAAGATTTGGGCTTGATTGCTGGTCACGGCGGGCATGGACAGTTGGGCGATGTAGCGCGTCTCTCCCTTATACGTGATTTTCTTTACGAACGAAGAAATATCCGCAAAATATTTGCGCGACAGAATGCGGCAGTTCTTGGGATCTGCGTTATTCGGCCGGTCAATGATGAACAGGTAGGCGGAATGCACATGCTGTTCGTGGAGGGGGTCTTTGTCAGTCCGGGTGCTGACTTGCAGGTCTTCCTGCACAGTGGCACAAAGTGGAACCGACAATTCGCCGGGAATGCCTTCTTCAATGGACTGATAGGTTCGGTCCCATGCTTCCCATTCATCGTGACATCCCCCCAATAGAAGGAGGGAGCCGGTGAACAGCAGCAGGGATAAGGAAGTAATGAGAGGACGTATCATTGTTTGCATGAGTCTGGTGTTTTAATTGGGTTCAAGATTATTCAAAAGCGGGGATGTCATCCACCTGGATCTGATGCCACGGAACCGAGATAATCTGTAGCGACAGGGTACCGGTCAGGTTGGTGACTACTCCGTTTACTTGATAGGTATAATTGCGCAGCAAGCCATGATGGTTTTTTCCCGGACGATGCACTTCGTCATACAGCCGGGCCGTGGCTTTCTTGTAAATCGTTTCGGTTACGTGTTTCCTAAAATGATAATAAATGGTCATCAACGGGTCGTCTT
>AMCI01004951.1_pt1 | contig 26124 bp, 24 predicted proteins | sample 419838 | NCBI WGS metagenome assembly AMCI01 (sample SAMN01090643, study PRJNA158313) | gut metagenome
ATAAACCATAGCCGCCCGGCTGCATTTCCACAGCACTCCTTATTTTATTCGCGCACGCGTATGAGTCACGGCTAAAAGGGAAAATCCTAAGAAGGGAAATCCATAGCTTCCCGTTAACTTCTTCTGCCTGTCTGGACACATTCCTAAAACTGCAATGCAGTCTCATCAAACTGCAACGTAGTTTCGTCAAACTGCAATGTAGTTTCTTCAAACTGCAATGCAGTTCTGTGAAACTGCGATGCAGTCTGAAGAACTTCAACCGAAGAAACGCAGAAAAACACAGCAGGCTACACACTTTCAGAAACTCACTTCAACGAAAAAAAAATCGGCTTACCCTCTTCTTCATCCAAAGAATAAGGATAAGCCGATAAAATTCAGATGAATAGCCCACCTCTGACTACACGATCGTATGTCTTTCATTTCATAACATCACACGATCCACAAGCGCCCCAAATACAGAGCGCCCAACCTTCCTTCTTATAGAATATCTTGCAGCTGCGCCAAACGCATACTGTTCGATCCTTTAATCAGAATGTAGCAACCGGTCGGCTTTTCAGCCAGCAGTTTAGCTTTTACAGCCTCTACATCCGGATAATGTTCCAACGAACCAGCTACTTGGCCAAACTCGCTTCCTACCAACATCACTCGTTCAAAGCCACATTCACCCAGGTAGTCAACCACCTTTTGGTGTTCCTCCCGGCTGCTTTCACCCAATTCCTTCATATCACCCAAGATGGCTACTTTATGCGGTACCTCCATCAAACGGAAATTTTCCAAGGCAGCATGCATGCTGGTGGGATTCGCATTGTAAGCATCTACCACCAAGTGATTGTCGACCGTTTCAGTCAACTGCGAACGATTGTTCTGCGGCACATATTCCGACAAAGCCTCCCCAATCTGAGAAGAAGAGACACTGAAGAAACGGCCCACCGTCACAGCAGCCAAGGCATTCTTCAGATTATACGAACCAATCAACTGCGTATTCACTTCGTGCCAACGGCCGTTGTGTTCCCATTCGAATGAAAGGAAAGGCGCGCAGGCCCGCAAGCGACCGCTGACATACAGTCCTTCGCCTCCCTCCAAGCCATAGCTGATACGCGTCAAGCCCTGGGAGATTTCCTTCAGGTGTTCGTTGTCCCGATCCAGAAAAATGATATGCTTGCCGCCAAATCGCAGATAATCATAGAGTTCACCTTTGGTGCGAATCACCCCTTCCAGCGAGCCGAAGCCTTCGAGATGCGCTTTGCCTACATTGGTAATCAAGCCATAGTCGGGTTCTACGATGCGGGTCAACGCTTCGATTTCGCCCGGATGATTGGCTCCCATTTCCACCACAGCCAGTTCATGGTCGGCTGTCAAACGAAGCAAGGTCAGCGGCACACCGATGTGATTGTTCAGGTTGCCCTGTGTGTAAAGCACTTCATAACGCTTCGACAACACAGCTGCCATCAGTTCCTTGGTCGTCGTCTTTCCGTTCGTTCCTGTGATACCGATGATACGGGTACCCAAACGACGACGGTGGTAGTTCGCCAACCCCTGCAAAGCTTTCAGGCAATTGTCCACCCACAGGATGCGCGGATTGGCATCGGATGCCATCCGAGGGTCATCGACCACCGCATACTGGCACCCCTTCTCCAACGCCTGACGGGCATAGGCATTTCCATCGAACGATTCTCCCTTCAAGGCGATAAACATCGAACCTTCCGGGCAATGACGGCTATCGGTAGTCACCTGACCACACTCTTCAAAGTACTTATATAAGGTAGGTATATCCATGGTTCTTCTTCGTTTAAAATTAAAGCTCAGCAAAGGTATAAGAAAAAACAATCCCGAAAGAGGAAAAACTCAAGAATTGTGCGTACTTTTGCGTCAGCTAACAGACAAAATCCTGATCATGAAAACCGATTGTAACAAATACATCAACGTCAACGGGAAACTGATGGACCTGAGCGAACCTCAAGTCATGGGAATCCTGAACGTAACCCCCGACTCTTTCTATGCGGGAAGCCGCCAGCAAACCGAAGCAGACATCGCCCGACGGGCCCGACAAATCCTGGAAGAAGGAGCCTCCATCATCGACATCGGTGCCTACTCCTCGCGCCCCAATGCCGAACACATCACCCCCGAAGAGGAAATGCGCCGCCTGCGCACCGGACTGGAAATCATCCGCCGCGAGCATCCCGACAGCGTGGTTTCGGTAGACACCTTCCGCGCCGACGTAGCCCGCATGTGCGTAGAAGAATACGGTGCCGCCCTCATCAACGACATTGCAGCCGGCGAAATGGATGCCGACATGTTCCCCACCATGGCCCGCCTGGGTGTGCCCTACATCATCATGCACATGCAAGGCACCCCGCAGAACATGCAGCTTCACCCGCACTACGATAACCTGCTCAAGGAGGTCTTTTACTATTTCTCCGAAAAAGTGCAACGCCTGCGCGACCTGGGCGTGAAGGACATCATTCTCGACCCCGGTTTCGGTTTCGGCAAAACCCTGGAGCACAACTACCAACTGATGAATCACCTGGAAGAGTTCCGCATCTTCGAACTCCCCTTGCTGGTTGGCGTTTCACGTAAATCGATGATTTACAAGCTGATTGGCGGAACTCCCGAAGATGCTTTGAACGGCACCACCGTACTCGACACCATCGCCCTGATGAAAGGAGCCCACATCCTGCGCGTACACGACGTAAAAGCCGCTGTGGAAGCCGTACAGATCGTGCAGAAGATGAAAGTCTGTGCCGCCTATTGACGCTGAAACCTGACGGTTCCCCTGGCGCCTGCCTTTCACCGCGCAGACGAAACTACCGTATACGGAAACCTTTAATTCGAAAAAGACATGTTTATCGACTTTAGTATCAAAGATCTGATTGATATCCTGTTGGTGGCCTACCTGCTGTATCAGACCTACCGACTGATGCGTGCTTCCGGCTCCATCAACATCTTTACCGGCATTCTGGTCTTCATCGGCCTGTGGCTCATCGTTTCACAGGTGCTCGAAATGAAACTGCTGGGAGCCATCTTCGACAAGCTGGTCAGCGTGGGTGTACTGGCCCTCATCATCCTGTTCCAGGACGATATCCGCCGCTTTCTGGTCACCCTCGGGTCGCACCAGCAAATCGGACGCTTTCTGCGCTTCCTCTCGGGCAACAAACAAGAAAAGACCGAGAAAGCCGACATCATGCCCATCGTCCTGGCGTGCATGAGCATGAGCAAAGGAAAAGTAGGGGCCTTGATGGTCATCGAAAAGAATGTGCCGCTGAACGATATCATCCGCACCGGTGAAACCATCGATGCGAACGTAAACCAACGCCTCATCGAAAACATCTTCTTCAAGAACAGTCCGCTGCACGACGGCGCCATGATTATCCGCCACAAGCGCATCGAAGCGGCCGGCTGCATCCTGCCCGTCTCGCACGACCTGAACATCCCCAAGGAATTGGGGCTGCGTCACCGGGCAGCCATGGGCGTTTCGCAGGAAACCGATGCCCTGGCCATCATCGTATCGGAAGAAACCGGTGGCATCTCGGTAGCGTATCACGGACAGTTCCACCTGCGGCTCACTGCCGAAGAGCTTGAACGCATCCTTACGAAAGACGAGTAATGGAGTGCGCGCTTTTCCGCACCGGGCAGCGTCCGGAGAAAGCCACCACCCTCCCCCCCAAAAAAGAATCCCCCAACTGCAGGTCCCTTTGTCGTAATACAAACAACAGCAAAGAAACCTGCGGTTGGGGGAAATTCATCCAACGCGGTTGGGTTGCCGTAGAAGCTACCCAACCGCGGTTCTTTTTCTCAAATCACGCCCAGCAAATGCAGGACGGTCGGGGTCAACAAGGCCGTCATGATGCCGTTGAGCGTCAATCCCAAACTGGCATAAGCCCCATACTTGCCACTGACTTCCATGGCCGCAGACGTGCCCACCGCATGCGTGGCTGTACCCATGGAAAGTCCTTGGGCAATGGGACTTCCCACTCGACCTACGCGCAACACCTTGAAACCAAAGACTGCGCCAAAGAGCCCTACTACCACCACTACGGCAGCCGTCAGCGAAGGAATTCCTCCGGTAGCCTTCGACACCTCCATCGCGATGGGAGTCGTCACCGACTTGGGCGCCAGTGAACAAATGATTTCGGGCGAAGCACCCAGCCATTTGGCAATGACCACTACTGCAACCAGACCAACCACACAACCGGCCAACTGCGAAATCAGGATGGGCAACCACTGCTTTTTGATCATTTCCAACTGCAGATACAGAGGTACTCCCAAAGCGACTACCGCCGGACGCAACCAAAACTCAATGAGCGATCCCCCTTCGTTATAAGTTTCGTAAGGGATATCCATACACTTCAAGAACGTAATCAAGACCGCAATGGTCAACAAGATGGGATTCAACACTACCCAACCCGTGCGACGCTGTACCAAGCGCGACACAAAGAACACTCCAAACGTGAGTGCCAACAAAAAAAACTTATTTTCTAAAAACTCCATTTGATTTCCGAACAATTTGATGAACCCAACCTGTGACAACCAATACCAGCACCGTACTCAAGACCGTTGCGATGACAATGGGCCAAAACTCGGCCGCAATGACATCGAAGTACAGCATCAACGCTACACCAGGAGGGACAAAGAAAAAACCCAAGTTAGCTACTAAGAAGTCGGATAACCCCTGCACCCACTGCAGCTTGATCCAACCCAATTTCAAAAAGAGCGTGAGCGAAAGCATACCTATAATACTGGAGGGCAACTGAATACCCGTCAGATACACAATCCATTCACCCAACGCCAAACATCCAAAAAGGATGGCACATTGACGAATCATACCTATTATTTTTATGAAAACGACGCAAAGTTAAGGAAACATCTCGTTTCGTGTTCCACAACATCCCTTTTTTACATTCCTTAATTTAAAAATATTCCCGCATTTGCAATGTAGATATGGCAAAATTAGCTAATTTTGCAAAGTGAAATTCGCACAAGTCCCCCATACGTACCCAATCCAACGCACGAACGGGGATTCCGACGGTCTGAACGACCTCAACCGGAACAAATGAAACTAGAACGTACATATTACATATTATAAAATATCATGGATTTAATTTCTGAAATCGTAGCACGCGCAAAAGCTAACAAACAGCGCATTGTTCTCCCGGAAGGAACCGAAGAACGTACTTTGAAAGCTGCCAACCAAATCTTGACAGACGGTGTAGCCGACCTGATTCTGCTGGGTAACCCCGAAGAAATCAAGTCATTGGCAAAGGAATGGGGCTTGGGTAACATCGATAAGGCCACTATCATCGACCCGGAAAACCACCCCAAGAAAGAAGCATATGCCGAACTGCTGTGCGAACTCCGCAAGAAGAAAGGCATGACCATCGAAGAAGCCCGCAAACTGGTAGTTGACCCGCTGTACCTGGGCTGCCTGATCATCAAGGCTGGCGATGCAGACGGTCAGTTGGCCGGTGCCCGCAACACAACCGGTAACGTACTGCGTCCGGCGCTGCAGATCATCAAGACTTCTCCGGGCATCACTTGCGTATCAGGTGCTATGCTGCTGCTGACTCACGCTCCCGAATGTGGCGACAACGGTGTTTTGGTGATGGGTGACGTAGCCGTAACTCCGATGCCGGATGCCAACCAGTTGGCTCAGATTGCCGTTTGTACTGCACAGACTGCCCAGGCCGTAGCTGGTATCGACCCGCGCGTAGCTATGCTGAGCTTCTCAACCAAGGGATCAGCCAAGCACGAAGTGGTGGACAAGGTGGTAGAAGCTTTGGGTATCGCCAAGCAGATGGCTCCCGAACTGAAGATTGACGGCGAACTGCAGGCAGATGCTGCACTGGTTCCCCACATCGGTCAGAGCAAGGCTCCGGGTTCAGAAATCGCCGGTAAGGCCAACGTATTGGTTGTTCCGTGTCTGGAAGTCGGCAACATCTCGTACAAACTGGTAGAACGTCTGGGTCACGCTACAGCCATCGGCCCCATCCTGCAAGGTATCGCCCGTCCCGTGAACGACCTGTCACGCGGTTGCTCGATCGACGACGTCTACAAGATGATTGCCATCACAGCCAACCAGGCCATTGCAGCCAAAGCCAACCATTAATCATCCCTAAAAAAACAACGTAAATCATGAAGATATTAGTTCTTAACTGCGGTAGCTCTTCCATCAAATACAAACTGTTTGATATGACCAGCAAGGAAGTGAAAGCCCAGGGCGGTATCGAAAAAATCGGCCTGCCGGGTTCATTCCTGAAACTGACTTTGCCCAACGGCGAAAAGAAAATCCTGGAAAAGGAGATTCCCGAACATACAGCCGGTATCGAATTTATCCTGAACACCCTGGTAAGCCCGGAATACGGTGCCATCCAGTCACTGGACGAAATCAATGCCGTAGGTCACCGTATGGTACACGGCGGCGAACGCTTCAGCGAATCGGTACTGCTGAACCAGGAAGTGCTCGATGCCTTCACTGCTTGCAACGACTTGGCTCCGCTGCACAATCCGGCCAACCTGAAAGGTGTCAATGCCGTTTCGGCCATCCTGCCTAACGTTCCGCAGGTAGGTGTGTTTGATACTGCCTTCCACCAGACCATGCCCGACTATGCCTATATGTATGCCATCCCCTACGAACTGTACGAAAAGTACGGCGTTCGTCGTTATGGCTTCCACGGAACTTCTCACCGCTACGTATCACAGCGTGTGTGCGAATACCTGGGCATCCAGGCAGAAGGTTCGAAGATCATCACTTGCCACATCGGCAACGGTGGTTCCATCTCGGCTGTGAAAGACGGCAAATGTATGGACACCAGCATGGGTCTGACTCCGCTGGAAGGTCTGATGATGGGTACACGCAGCGGTGACATCGACGGTGGTGCCGTTACGTTCATCATGGAAAAGGAAGGCCTGGACGCTACCGGCGTATCCAACCTGCTGAACAAGAAGAGTGGTGTACTGGGTGTATCGGGTGTATCAAGCGATATGCGCGAACTGGATGCTGCTTGCGAAGCCGGCAACCCGCGTGCGCAGTTGGCTGAAAAGATGTACTACTACCGCATCAAGAAATACATCGGTGCTTACGCAGCTGCCATGGGCGGTGTAGACGTGATCCTGTTCACCGGTGGTGTAGGTGAAAACCAGTCACAGTGCCGCAGAGCCGTATGCGATGGTCTGCAGTTTATCGGTGTCGAACTGGATCAGGAAATCAACAACCGCATCCACGGCGACGAAGCCATCATCTCTACACCGGAATCGAAGGTGAAAGTGGTGGTTATCCCGACCGACGAAGAACTGATGATTGCCAGCGATACCATGGCCATCCTGAAGAAGTAATCTTCCGTCCGACATCGGATAGTCTACACTATCCATCGGTACACTACCTATATATATAGGAGGAAATAGCATCACTCCCCTGTCTTTTACGGAAGGCAGGGGATTTTTTTATCCCCCACCTTCCCTCCAGACAGTTGTCACAGCGATTACACCCTTCTGTAACATCAACCTCACCTGGCTGAAACAGGATTGAAACACGAAGCCCGTACCTTTGCAGCGTAAATAAAAACAAAGAATGAAACAGTTAGTTAAAGTAATTGCTGCCAGTCTGTTGACTGCCTCCTCCCTCACCGCAACGGCACAGAAAGCCACCGAAGAACCTGCAAAAGGCAAGGTTATTTTACAAGTATTCAGCAACTTCCATACCGGATTCGGATCTACCAACAACGACCGTGGATTTGACCTCGACCGAAGTTATCTGGGTTATGAACACAAACTGGGCAACGGACTTTCCGTCAAAGGAGTCCTGGACGTAGGCCAATCCTCGGATGTAGACGATTATCATCGCATCATGTATCTGAAAAATGCCCAGGTACAATGGAAGACCGGACGCCTCACCTTGAGCGGAGGTCTGATCTCGACCACCCAATTCAATGCCCAAGAGAAATTCTGGGGATACCGCTACATACAAAAATCATTTCAAGATCAATATAAGTTCGGAAGCAGTGCCGACTTGGGTGTTTCGGCCGCTTACCAACTGACTCCCTGGCTGAGCGCCGATGCCATCGTGGTCAACGGCGAAGGCTACAAGAAAGTACAGAAGCAAGACGGCCTCAACTATGGTCTGGGCGTCACAGTGACTCCCTCGAGCCAATGGCTCATCCGCTTGTACGGCGGACTGAACGAAGGCTGCGAAGAGACCGACAAGGACATGGTGAACCTGGCCGCTATGGTCGGCTTCCGCACAGAACGCTTCCGCATAGGAGCCGAATACAACTACCTGCAACACGCCAAACACCAGGAAGACGCCAACCAATACGGTTACTCGGTCTATGCAGCCGGCAGCCTCTCGAAGGTCACCGAACTCTATGCCCGCTACGACGACCTGTCCTCGCGTCACGACTGGAACGAAGCTAAAGACGAATCGGCCCTGTTGGTCGGTGCCCAGTTCCGTTTGGGCAAATACGTCAAGGTTGCCCCCAACTTCCGCTTGAACATGCCCAAAGCCGATGACAAGGACAACACGACAGCCGCTTATGTCAATGTCTACTTCGGTTTCTAACCCTTAATTTCCATTTGTATCCATCTATTCTAAATAATCAGAACAATGAAAAAGATGTTTTCAACCCTGCTGTCTATCAGCATTGCCTTGGCCTTGACGGCCTGTGGAGGCGCTTCCCAATCGCAAAATGCCGAACGTAAAGCTCAAGAACTGTCGGGAGCCGGTGCTACCTTCCCCCTGCCCTTCTACAATGTCGTATTCGAACAATTCGGCCAGCAGCACGGCGATGCCGTAGCCTATGGCGGCATCGGTTCGGGCGGCGGTGTACGCAACCTGAAAGACCAGATTGTGGACTTTGCCGGTAGCGATGCCTTCCTCAGTGAAAAAGAAATGAACGAAATGCCCGCTGTCATCCACGTACCGACCTGTATGGGAGCCGTTGTACTGGCTTACAACCTGGAAGGTGTAGACAGCCTCAACCTATCGGGCGACGTCGTTGCCGACATCTTCGCCGGAAAGATCAAAACCTGGAACGATGCCCGCATCACCGCCCTGAACCCACAAACCCAACTGCCGAGTGAAGCCATTCTGCCGGTGTTCCGCTCGGACGGCTCGGGAACAACTTTTGTCTTCACCGACTACCTGAGCAAAGTAAGTACCGAATGGGCTGCCAACTATGGCACCGGAAAGTCGGTTAACTTCCCCACCGGTCAGGCCGCCAAAGGCAACCCGGGTGTAGCCGGCATCATTGCCCAGACCCGTAACGCCATCGGTTACGTAGGTTCGGAATATGCCTTTGCCCAGAAAATCCCCTACGCCCGTCTGATGAACCAACGTGGCGAACTGGTGACTCCGTCGGCAACCAGCATCTCGGCCGCAGCAGCCGGAAGCATCCCCGCCGACACCCGTACCTCCATCACCAATGCCGATGCTGCCGGTGCTTACCCCATCAGCTGTTTCACCTGGATCCTGATCTACCGCGAACAGCACTATGCCGACCGCAGCCGCGAACAAGCCGAAGCGACCCTCGACCTGCTCCACTACATCCTGTCGGATGAAGCCCAAAGCATCACCTCGGAAGTACACTATGCTCCCCTGCCTGCCCAGGCCAAAGAACTGAGCTTGAAGAACCTGGAGAGCGTGACTTACGACGGTCAGCCGCTGCTGAAAGCTGCTCAGCCGACCGCAGCAGCCACTCAACCGGCCGTTTAATTCCAAGTGTAGACAACCATGAACGACAAACTGTATAAAGCCTTGTTGTGGACCGCCGCCCTAGTCATCCCACTGGTGTGCGGCGGTGTGGTCTACGCCTTGGTAACGGATGCCTACGATGCCTTCGAGCATTTCGGTTTCTTCCGTTTCCTGACCTCGTCGGACTGGAGCTATACGCCCGGCAACGAACATTACGGAGCCTTGCCCTTCCTGACAGGAACCTTGATGACGACGGTGCTGGCCCTGCTCTGCTGCATTCCCTTCTCCCTCCCCGTCGCCCTGTTTGTCGGTGAGTATTTCAAGGGAACCCGTCTGGCCGCCATCCTCAGTACCGTCACCGACCTCTTGGCCGGCATTCCCTCCATCATCTATGGTTTGTGGGGATTCTACACCCTGCGTCCCATCATCATGGCCTTGGACATCTCGCCGCAAGGATCGGGAGTACTCACCGCCTCGCTGGTACTGGCCATCATGATTGTACCCTATGCCGCTTCCTTGAGTGCCGAATTCATCAAGATGGTACCCAACGATTTGAAAGAAGGAGCCTACAGCTTGGGCGCTACCCGTGCCGAAGTGGTCCGCAAAGTCATCTTTCCCGTGGCCGGCTCAGGGATCTTCTCGGCCTATGTATTGGCCATCGGCCGCGCCTTGGGCGAAACCATGACCGTTACGATGCTGATTGGCAACACCAACAACATCCCCGAGTCGATTACCGCTACCGGTAACTCGATGGCCTCGATCATTGCCAACCAGTTTGGCGAAGCCGACGGTCTCCGTCTCTCCTCGCTGATAGCCATCGGACTGTTGCTGTTCCTGCTGACTGCAGCCATCAACTTCATCGGCAAGATGCTCATCAAACGCGCGCGCATTGCCTGATCAACCGGCCAATGTCCCGTCCCGTTCCGGATAGTATGAAAGAAAGAAAACAATGAAAGTATGAAAAAATTCTCTATACGCAAACGCCTCCTGCAGGACAAGTTGCTGACCACAACGGTGTGTCTGCTGGCCGGCCTCACCGCCGTTCCCCTGCTGGCCATCCTGGGCGAAGTATTGCTGCGTGGCTACGACCAACTCTCCTGGTCGTTCTTTACCGAGCCTACGCCTACCGCTTTCAAAGCCATGAAAGCCATTGCCGCCGGCGAGCCCATCCCGGGCGGTATCGCCAACGGTATTGTAGGAACCATCCTGATGTTGGGTATGGCGGTCATCGTAGCCGTTCCCGTCGGCATCCTCTGCGGTGCCTATCTGGCTGAAAACCGACACAGCAAGTTTGCCGTCACCGTGAGCTACCTGACCGACCTGCTGCAAGGTACCCCCTCGGTCATCATCGGTATCATCACCTACATCTGGGTGGTTGTCCCCATGAAAGGCTACTCCGCCCTGGCGGGGAGTGTGGCCCTGTGCATCATGATGCTCCCCCTCATCATCCGTTCGACCGAAGAAACCCTGAAGATTCTACCTGCCTCGCTGCAGGAAGCCGGACTGGCATTGGGTGGCAACCGGGCCCGCGTGATGCTCAAGGTACAGTTGCCTGCCGCCTTCGGAGGTATCTTCACCGGTATCCTGTTGGCCGTATCGCGCGTCATCGGCGAAACCGCCCCGTTGATGTTCACCGCCCTGGGCTGTTCCACCATCCGCTGGGCCATCGACAAACCCATCTCGGCCGTTCCCCTCTTGATCTGGGAATTCTTCAACGACCCCAACCTGCAGGAACTCATTTGGGGAGCTTCCCTCTTCCTCCTGCTCTTTGTACTCACATTAAACCTCACCGCTAAATACCTTGCCCAAAAATGGAATGCGTAAACCCCATCCTCGAATTCAAAAAGACCTGTGTCTCCTATACTTCACAAACCATGGCCGTGAAATATGTATCGGCGGCCATCGAACGAAATACCATTACCGCCATCATGGGCCCCTCGGGCTGCGGTAAGTCCACCCTGCTGCGGGCGGTCAACCTGATGCACCACCTCTATCCCAACATCCGGGTAGAAGGCGAAATCCTGCTCAACGGCAAGAACATCCTCGACATGGAACCCATCGAAGTACGCCGACGCATCGGCATGGTGTTCCAGCGCCCCACTCCGTTCCCCACCATGAGCATTGCCGAAAACGTTCTGGCCGGCTATTCCCTCAACGATATCCGCCTGCCCAAGGCAGCCCGCGAGGAAACCGTAGAACAATGCCTGCGCAGCGTGGCCCTGTGGGACGAAGTGAAAGATGTGCTCAACAAGAAAGGAACGTTCCTTTCGGGCGGACAGCAGCAACGTCTGTGCATCGCCCGTGCCCTAGCCATGCAACCCGATGTCCTACTGATGGACGAGCCCACCTCGGCCCTCGACCCCATTGCCACCAAGCACATCGAAAGCCTGCTACAGGAACTGCAGAAGGAAGTGACCATCCTGATTGTCACGCACAACATGGGTCAGGCCATGCGTATAGCCTCCCATTCGCTGTTCATGTACCTGGGCGAACTGGTGGAATACGGTGCAACCGACACCCTCTTCTCGAATCCCAAGGACGAACGGACCCACGCTTATTTGAGCGGTAAGATGGGATAAGATTGTAAAAGACCCTTAAGACCGAAGCTCTCTGTCTAAAATTATGTTATCAAACATGTTTTATTAGGTATTTCTTTTGGAAGTTTCCCGAAAAGCCGTACCTTTGCAATGTGTTTTTCATAGTATTAGATTTAAGGTTAACAAAGGTTGGAGTACAGCGGTACTCCTTTTTTTATGTCCATACGTGAACACCTGCCGATTCTTTCCGAAAATTCCCCCATACAATCCAAAAAAGCGGGAAGCCAATGCCTCCCGCTCTCTATTTTATAGGCGGTCCCCACGGACCTCTCCTTTTCTGTTTTCACTGCTTGCCTATCCCAAAACCAACCTCACCTATTCTTAAGAATATTGGCTTTCGCCTTCCACAAACTGCTCCAGGAACATGTTCTCCCCGTCGAACACGGCATACGAGAACTCCTGAATCCAGTCACCGAGAATCAGCATACGGGCCGAACGGCTCAGCATCAGGTCGAGCAGAATGTGACGATGTCCATAAATGAAATAGTTGATGGTGGGATGTTCCTTCAGGTATTGCTTGGTATAGAGGACCAACGGTTCCTTGTCTTCCCCCATATACTCCGGCTCCTTGCCATCCTTCCGCTTCAGGCGACTGTGCTTGGCCCACTCCAGACCAAAGTCGATGCTCCAGCGCGGATGCAACATGGAGAACAAGCGCTGCAGGGTCGTGCTGTGAAACATCGTACGCAACAGCTTGAACTTCGCATCGCCATCACCCAGGCCATCGCCATGCGCCAGGAAAAACTCCTTGCCATAAATCTCACAAGTCAACGGTTCGCGATGGAGAATCACCCCACACTCCTTTTCCAGGTAGTCGCCACACCAGATATCATGGTTACCGATAAAGAAGTGCACTTCCACCCCCAGGTCGGTCAGTTCGGAAATCTTGCCCAAAAAACGGGTATAGCCCTTCGGCACCACCAGTTTGAACTCGTACCAAAAGTCGAAGATGTCCCCCAAAAGATACACAGCGGCGGCATCGTGTTTGATACTGTCGAGGAAATTCACCAGACGACGTTCCTGCGTTCGTCCGTGCGGGATTGCCCGCGAGCCCAGATGGGCATCCGAAAGGAAATAGACATTCTTCATACTTCACTCTTTTTCTATAGATAATACTTACAGGAATCCCAGTTCCAGCTTTGCTTCTTCACTCATCATGTCCTTGTCCCATTCGGGTTCGAACACCAGATTGACCACCGATTGGGTAATTCCCTCCACCGAATCAATCTTCATGCGTACATCCTCCATGATAAAGTCGGCAGCCGGACAGTTGGGAGCTGTCAACGTCATGTCAATCACCACTTCGCCACTGTCTTGCAAGTCGATTTTGTAAATCAGTCCCAGGTCATAGATGTTCACCGGAATCTCGGGATCATAGACCGTCTTCAACATGGCAATAATCTTTTCTTCTATCTTCAAACGGGTTTCTGCGTCCATATTTCTTTCTGTTTTATTTGCAAATGTAACGAATTTCTAGATTTTTCCCTCATCCGCATAGCTATAATATGCCCCATCGGTCAAAATCACATGGTCGAGCAGGCGGATATTCATCAACTGCGCCGACTGGGCCAACTGCTGTGTCAGGCGGTCGTCTTCCTTACTGGGACGCAAACTGCCCGAGGGATGGTTGTGGCACAACATCAACGCCACCGCCCGCCGCAGCAAGGCTTCACGCAGGATGCAGCGCACGTCCACTGCCGTGGAAGTCAATCCCCCCGTACCGATTTTCACCCGGTCGATGACCTTCAGTGCCTGGTTGAGCAACAGCACCCAACACTCCTCGGTAGGCAAATCACACATCAAAGGGTAGAAATACTCGTACACATCGTGCGAACGCACCACTGTCTTCCGTTCCTCGCGCGGTTCCTCCTTGCGCCGCCGGCCCAATTCGGCCGCCGCCAGGATCGTCACCGCCTTGGCCGGACCGATGCCTTTGTAGCGGCACAGTTCCTCGATGGTCAACCGGCCCAGTTCGCCCAAGCTGTTGTGACAATCGCCCATTACCTTGCGCATCAGGTCCACAGCCGACTCATCGGCACTGCCCGAGCCAATCAAGATGGCCAACAACTCGGCATCCGAGAGTGCCGTAGCCCCCAGATGCATCATTTTCTCACGGGGACGGTCCTCTTCCGCCCACTGATTGATACTCAACCGTTGCATATCTTTTCTTCTCTACGCAGACGGGGTACCTCGAAAAAGGGGTATCCTATCGCTACCTGTTTCGTACTATACCTTATATTATATAGATAACCGGACCCGATTATTGATAGAAATTCTTCTCGAAAGCCGAGAACTCATCCTTACCCCGCACACACCGCTTCCACCAGGCCCGGAGGAAACCCGTCCCATAGCCGGTCAACTGGATAAACGAAGCCGCAATGGCCAGCATGCCAATCTTCACACTCCGGTTGCGCAGCGAAGCATCTACCCCGATAAGCAGGGCAAACACCCCCAAGATCGTCCAACTCCAGGCACACAGCAGCGACGAAAGCAGCACCAGGCCCACCCCCACGGTAAAGACCGCAGGCAGCAGATGCACCAATTTCAACGAATCGGGATACTTCTTGTACAGGTTGATGCGAGCAATACCCGAATTATGCACCTGCTTGAAAAACTTCTTCAAGTCCGTGCGGCGTTTATGCCATACCCAAGCCTCGGGAAACAGGCGGCATGCATAGCCACCGCGGAAAATACGGATGCTGAAATCGATGTCCTCGCCGAAACGCATCTTCGAGAATCCTCCCAAGGCACGATACACCTCAGCCCGGATGCCCATGTTGAAGCTGCGCGGATAAAACTTGTCCATCTTCTTCTTCCCGCCCCGGATACCTCCCGTGGTAAAGAACGACGTCATGGCATAGTTGATGGCCTTCTGCACGTCACTGAACGAAGCATGCGCCCGGTCGGGACCGCCGAAAGCATCGGCCGGACGGCGTTGCAGTTCGGCTTCCACCGCCGCCAGATAACCCGGCGGCAGGATACAATCCGAGTCCAGGACAATCAGGAACTCCCCTTGTGCCCGTTCGGCTCCATAGTTGCGCGTCTGCCCCGGTCCCGAATTGGGTTTCTGGAAATAATGCACGGTCAGACGGGAAGCATAGCGTTTCACGACCTCCTCACACGGCACCGACGAACCATCCTCCACCACCAACACTTCAAAGTCGTCGAAGGTCTGGCAAGTCAGGCTCTCCAACAGTTCATCCACCTCGTCGGGGCGGTTGAACACCGGGATAATCAACGAATATTTCATGACTGTTCTGAATTAGATTGAGCCCACAAAGGAACACAAAAAAGGCGGAGCTTGCAACAAGTCCGCCTTCTTTTCTCATCCGATATCGTTCGGAAAAAAATTATGCCTTTACACGACCTACGTAAGAACCGTCGCGTGTATCGATTTCGATCGTTTCACCTTCGTTGATGAACAGAGGCACACGTACCGTAGCACCTGATTCTACAGTAGCCGGCTTCAGTGTGTTGGTAGCTGTATCACCCTTCAGACCCGGTTCTGTGTAAGTCACCTTCATCTGTACCTTAGTCGGAACGTCAGCAAACAGCACAGTTTCTGTAGAAGCATCCGATACCACGTCAACTACCATACCTTCCAGCAGGAAGTCAACACCGTTGATCAGGTCGTGAGCGATAGGAATTTGGTCGAAAGTTTCCTGGTTCATGAAGATGTAGTCAGCACCTTCCATATACAGATACTGGTGAGGACGACGTTCTACGCGTACGTCTTCCAGCTTTTCACCGATGTTGAAACGACGTTCCAGTACGTAACCGTTTACCACGTCTTTCAGCTTTGTACGCATAAATGTGTTACCCTTTCCCGGCTTTACATGCAGGAAGTCAATACAGAAATACAGCTTGCCATCCATACGGATTGCTGTTCCGATTTTAATGTCTTGAGCATTAATCATACTTTTCTTTGCTTATATTTGATGGTTATTTTAGAATTATATTCTAGCGATAAAGCCCATTGGCTCGTGATTTCGACTGCAAAAGTAATGTAAATCAAGAAAAAACGCAAAAAGAAAGCACTAAAAATGTCCCATCTCTTTGTTTATTTCAAAAAAGTCACTAATTTTGCAGCCCGTTACAGCATGAATAATAACATAAAATTAAGTATATACAATGAAAAGAACGTTCCAACCCTCTAACAGAAAGAGAAAAAACAAACACGGATTCCGTGAAAGAATGGCAACTGCAAACGGTCGCCGCGTATTGGCTGCCCGTCGTGCCAAAGGTCGTAAGAAACTGACAGTATCTGATGAATACAACGGAAAATAATTCATCCGATCGTACGAAATAGAAGGAGCGAAGTCGTCGAGACTTTGCTCCTTTTATTTTTTACCGGTCTTCCATCTTCCCGGATAGGACTATCCGGATACCGGTCGAATGGCATGGCAACCTGTCGAAAGCAGGCCCCAACTGGTGCAGAAGAGGCCGGAACGGTCCGGGAGTGTCACTCCCGGTCGCGCTGTCGGGCCCATTCCATCACATTGGCCGGAGCGCGCTGAGCCAGGTACTCCTGCTTCATGAAGTCCATATAGGGAGCCACGTGCGCGAAGAACTGCCGATACCCCTTGCACAGGTAGTTCAGCCCCGGTTCACCGTCGGCCGTCACGTCAAAGCGGTTCTTCGGACATTCGCCGTGACAAGCGAACTCGAACGGACATTCCAGGCATTGCTTCGGCAGGCTGTGATGCTTCATGGCTCCAAACGCTTCCTGCTGCTTGCTGTACATCATTTCCACCAAAGTCTTCTCGTAGATATTTCCCAATTTATATTCCGGGAACACGAAATGGTCGCACGAATACACATCGCCGTTGAATTCCATGACTGCTGCATGGCCGCAATGCTTGGCCATGGAACAGACTCCGGGCTGCTGTCCCACCCAATTGGCCAAAGTCGAATCGAAGAGTTGCACGAACACCTTTCCTACATCGTTGCGCACCCATTCGTCGAACAGCGTACACAGAAAGTTTCCCCATTGCTCGGGCGACACCGAAAACGGAGCCAGTTCGCCGTCCTTCTGCTGCAGCGACGACAAATGCAAGCCGTCGGGACGGTTCGAGAGCCGCTCCACAATCGGCGCAAACTGCAGATACTGACATCCCAGTTCATCGCGGAAAAAACGATAGAAGTCCAGCGGATAATCGGCATTGAAATCATTCACCACCGCCATGGCATTCCATTCCACTCCATGCTTTTTCAGCAGATGGATGCCCCGCATCACCTTCACGAACGAAGGCTGTCCCATGCGGTTGCGGCGGTATTCATCGTGAAACTCCTGCGGACCGTCGATGGAAATGCCCACCAAGAAGTTATTCTGACGGAAAAACTCACACCACTCATCGGTCAGCAAGGTACCGTTCGTCTGGATGCAATTCTCGATGGTACGACCACCGGCATACTTGCGCTGCAACTCGATGGCCTTCTGATAAAAGGACAACGGACGCATCAGTGTCTCTCCTCCATGCCAGGTAAACAGTACCTGCGGCATGGTCTGTGACTGGATATACTCCTTGATGAAGCGCTCCAGCAATTCGTCGCTCATTACATGGCGCGGCTGTTCCTCATACAACTTCGCCTTTTCCAGGTAATAACAATAATCACAAGCCAGATTGCACACCGCCCCCACCGGTTTTGTCATCACATACAGGGGTTTTGCAAAGGGATTTATAGTCGTTTGTTTCATGGTCATATAGGCTGTTAGGCAAATGGAAACGTCCAATTGCTATTCCTATGAACAAAGATAGCACATTTCAAGCATACCGGACCTCTTTTATGCGTGATTTCTCGCACTCCCCTCTCCCTGTACTGCAAATTGATTAAAAAAATATTCACTCACCCCGCCGTTTTCCCAAAACTTTCTTTAACTTTGTTCCAACAAAATACTATATCCTATGAAAACAACTTCATCTGTTTGGAACAACATCACATCCTGCATCAGCGATTGGCACTGGTGGCTATCCTGGGGAGGCATTCTCTTGGGTTGCACCTTGCTGGCTGCCGGATTTGTCTTCTTTATCAACCCTTATAACATCGTGCCGGGAGGAGTATACGGAGCCAGCATTGTCCTCCACAATCTTTTTCCTTCCATCCAGGTAGGAACCTTCGGCTATATGTTTGACATTCCCTTGCTTCTTCTTTCCGTATGGCTGCTCGGAGCCAAACTGGGGTCGCGCACCATCATGGCTGCCTTGATTACCCCTTTTCTGATGAACTTGATGTCGAAGTTTGTCTATCCTACGCAAGCTGCCCTGGAGGCCTTGGACCCCACCCAACTGCTGGGAGGCTGCATGAACATGTCGGACCATCTGATGCTGACCAGCATCATGGGGGCTACCGTCATCGGCATAGGCTGCGGCATTGTGGTACGCAACCAAGCCACGACCGGAGGTAGCGACATCGTTGCCATGATTCTGCAGAAATATGCCCACATCCGGTTTTCTTCCGCCATCCTGCTGGTCGATGCAACGGTCGTTTTGTTTGGCCTCATCGTCATTGGCTTCGGCATCGGCGACAACTCTGAGAGTTCCACACCCTCTTGGCATCTGTCGTTCTACTCGTTGATAGCCATCTTTGTCACTTCCCGCGTATTGGCTTATGTCATCAACGGAGCCAAAGACGACAAGCTGATTTTCGTAGTGAGCGACATAAAGATGATTGAGCTGCACCGCTTCATCCTGAAGGACCTGGACCGTACAGCCACCTGCATCAAAAGCAGCGGACTGTATACCGGAAACGAGAAGGAGATGCTGTTCCTTGTGGTAAGCCGAAAGGAAGTCAATGCTGTGAAGCTGAAAATCAAAGAAGCTGACCCACGGGCCTTTGTGGTGGTAACCGACGCTTACGACACTTTCGGCGAAGGATGGAAACATCTGCCTTCGGCCGATGAGATTGAACCGGAATAAACAGTTCTTCCAGTTATCAACAGGCCTGTTGATAACTGGAACCATCGTGAACAAGCCTGGGAGAATGGATCTGCGGACCCATTCTCCCAGGCTTGTTTGGTACACGCAGCTCCCTGCACCCGAAAGGGTGAACGACCCGTAAGGACACCTGCTTCCCTAATAAAATTTGACTTTATCACCTTAGTGAAACAACTGTATCACTGAAGTGATACAACTTCCTCACCTAAGTGATAAAACTTCATCACCTTAGTGATACAACTTCCTCACTTAGGTGATACACCTTTCTTATCGAGACAAGAAAGCATTATGCCCAGTATATAAAAGGCTGGCAATAAGTACATGATGCATTCAAACCAGCAAGAAAACGCCCCTAAAAAACAAGGGCGCATCGCCATCGCGACACGCCCTTGCAGGTGTAAATATCCAATGATGAGTTGATTAAAGTAGTCCGTAAAGCAGATAAATCCAATGGGCCACCATGGCAGCGGCAATACCTCCTATGGTATGAGCCAAAATCGCTTTTGAGGTGAGTTCACGATAACCCAACGAATCGAGCATGGCAGTATGGGTACTCAGGTAACCGCTCCAGCACATACCGATAGCGGTGAACACGGCAATGGCATTACCGTCTGCCCAGCCTTCGCTGACGAAACTGGGCACCAGACTCAAAGCTGCCCCTACGGCTCCCAGGGCCGTAATGGGGAAGGCCACCAGATGCGGGTCGGTGAAACCGAACAGCCAATGGAACACCACGTCAATTTTATTGGCCAACCAAGGCAGAAGTTCCACCCCTTCGTAGGCAGCCCCGGTATATCCGTTCGCCGACGGACCGAAAGTGAGCACCATGACCAAGGTTGAAATAATCAACACACCCGGGATGATGGCAATCCCCACATCCACCCCCGTACGGCCCCCATCGAGCAAGGAGTTGAGGATACGGATGAAAAGCGACTTCTCTTCGACATGCACCACCGCTTCTTCTTCCAGCGGTTCCTGGCTGGCCGACTCTTCCGCATAGGCAGGGTAGGCCTTGACCACAAAGCGTTGCATCAATCGGGTAGAAACGATACAACCACAAAAGGCGCCAAAGAGCCCGATGAAAGGTTCGGCATAGAAACCTTGGCCTACCATAAAGACAATGACCAACAACCCCATTCCAAAAGCGGTACCGAAGTTGGTGAGCGAAATATACTGGTATTTTTTGAAGTAGCTGCAGAAACGCTTGTCCTGCGACAGGGCAATGATGGCGGGGTTATCCGACAGAAACGTCATGACGGCTCCCAACGAAGCGACCCCCGGCAAGTTAAACAACGGACGCATCAATGGGCGTAGGAGCTTTTCGAGCAGTTTCACCACACCAAATTCCACAAACAACCGACCGATGGCACCGGTAATGACACAGATACCCATCAGATAAAATACGGTGTTGAGCAACAGGTCGTGCGCGGTCTTCATAATGGTGTTCAGCATTTGGGGAACGCCCATGACCGAACCGATATAGGCAAACAAACTAAAGACGATGACGAGGCAAGGAATGCCGTCGGGGATGTACTTCCATACATCAAACTTCTTTTGTGTCATAAGGATGCAATTTTACGGGTAAACGAAAGAATGTCGACTTTCCACTTCACGCCCACATCGATGAGGTTCTGCTTGGGCAACATGGTACCGGCTTCATTGCCGTTCTTGCCCCACGAATAACAGAAGTTGGCGTGCAGTCGGATGTTGCGGTTGCCGTCAGGCAGCGGATAATATTCCACACCACCTCCCACACGGGTAAGTTCGGTGCCGGTACAGACACAGCGGTCGCCTTCCTGACCGGTACGGTTCACGTCGTACGTCACCTTGCCGAACAGGTTGATGTGCTTGCCCACCGGGCACGACAATTCGCCCATCACCGAGCAATCCTTGAAGAAGAAAGCATGGTGTTCCGTAGCACGGTTCATGAAGTCGAGCTGCAGCTTGGCTTTACCCAACTGAAATTCATTGCCCAAGGCCAGGTAATAGATGAACTTGCCGGGACGATATTCCAACGCATTGGCTGAATAGATGGTGTTGAACCAACCGTGCGAACCATACCACATCAGGTTGTAGGCATACATATCCTCGTTCTCCAGGTTGAAAGGACTTTCACATACCTGTCCCTGAAACTTATCCTTGCCGCTGCCCGTCGTATAAGCCACACTTACCCCCAGTTGATAACAAGGGATGTTGTTCCAATATTCCGAACAAAAGTACAAGTCAATCGGAGCCCGATCGTATTCATAGCCACCGATACCTACCACCTGCTTACCACCCGAAAAGCCCCAATGCTGGTTGGGCTGGTACGTCAGATAGGCCCAGTCGGTCGCATCAAAGAAACTCTGGTCCTTGTGGGCCTTGTTCAAGCGTTGACGGTAGGAATAAGAAAAAGCGTCGGTAATTTTCCCGCTCATCAGGATATTGACAAATTTACCTTTGAAGCCTGAATTGGACTTCACGGCATCACCATCCAGGTACTCGCGCTGGTAATCCACGCGTACCTCCCCCTGCAGGTTCAGCCATTGGGGATTTTGCGCACCGGCTGTACCTATGGCGGCTACAGCCAAGCACGTACATAAAAAATGTTTCATCGTACTAGACTAAGTAGGTTATGTTTTAAAGGTTATTTCCTATAGGGATAGGAACAGGCACAAAGATAGCGCTTTCTAGGGAATCTGCAAGAAAAAAGGGACCTATCTGCCATAAACGGCAGAAGGTCCCCTTCTTTCTTGCTATTTGTCAGTTTCTTCGAACGGGTTTACTCGACGATGACTTCGTCCACATTCAAGCGGGCTTCCTGTCCGGGACGAACATGGTTAGGCGGACAAGCACCGGCTCCCCGCAGGATGACCCGCACATAACGGGCTTTTTCACCGTCCTTCACCTCGAGGGTCACGTCTTCCTGACGGATACCTTCCTGGAAGATTTCTTCGAAAGTAAAGGTCTTTGAACTCACCGAACGATAGTCGCGGTTGTTGTCGGACAGCCACACCTCCAAGTGCTGAGGCTTATGGGCACCCATTCCATAGTTGGTGATGCATCCCACCGTCACCCGACGAATCGGTTCGCTACGCTGCAAGTCGATGGTAAAGCCCACTGAATCGCTGTGCTCCCACGAACACCATTCAAAGTCAGAGAAACGCCAGCTGCCACGCAGCCCGTTCACCAGGAGTTTTTCATGGGCGCGGTTGCCCAACACCGGCTTGGCCGTAGCCTTGTTCCACCGCAACGGCAGGTCGAGTACCTTGCCCAACTGCTGGCCTTGGCGGAAGGTCGCACTGCGGAGGGTTTGCGGACCGTCTACCAGCAAGGGCTGACGGTACAAAGTAGATTGGGCCGTCGGTTCACTGCCGTCGGTCGTATAGCGGATTTCCACATCAGGACGTTCGCAAGTCAACTTCACTTCCAACTTGCCGCGCACCGGAGTCACCACATGCTGGATGTTGTACATCGACTGCGCCACGGTTACCCCCTTGGCGGTCAAATGCTCATTGAAACGGTCCATGGCCTGCAGGAAGCGCGGCCAATCCTTGCGGTCCGGCTGGCTCCAAGCTCTTTCGGCCACCGCCGCCAGACGCGGGAATACCTGATGTTCCACCTCTGCAGCACTCTGACAGAACTCGGTCCACATCGAAGCCTGGATACCCATGAGCAAGGGCTTCATTTCGGGAGTCCAGTCCTTTTGAACCGGTTCATAGGTATAGACGTCCTTCAGGGTATTGTTGCCGAAGTAAGTGAACGGCTCAAACCACTGCGGTCCCTGGTAACGGATCAGGTAAAGCACCCTGGCGGGAGTCATAATGATGCGATGACCCTGCTTGGCAGCCTTCAGTGCCGCATGACCGTAGCCTCGCCAACCAAAGATGATGGCACCTTCGGGAATGCGCGTATTGGTCAACTCATCCCAACCCATCACTTCCTTGCCCTTGCTCTGCACATAGCGGCTCATGCGGGCCATGAAATAGCCTTGCAAGTCCTCTTCGGTGGCCAGATTTTCCTGCTTCATGCGGGCCTGGCACAACGGACACTCCTTCCAGTGGGTCTTCCAGGCCTCATCACCACCCAGGTGGATGTAACGCGACGGAAACAGCGTAATCACCTCGTCAATGATATGCTGCAGGAAAGTGTACACACTGTCGTTGCCGGCACAATAAATGACATCGGCATGGTTTCCACCCAATCCGGGCAGCACCCCGATAAACTTGTCCACTACCGGACAAGCCAGCAACGGGTAAGCAGCCAGGGCCGCATTGCTGTGGGCCGGCATTTCGATTTCAGGAATCACTTCAACGTGCCGACGGGCCGCATAAGCCACGATCTCACGGATATCATCCTGTGTGTAAAAGCCTGTCGCTACAGTCGGCTCTCCCTGACGGGCATTGCGACGTTCGGGGAAATACTGTCCGGGACGTTCCACCCGACGCGAACCCACCTCGGTAAGCAGCGGATAGCGCTTCACTTCCAGGCGCCAACCATTGTCATCGCATAAATGCAGGTGTAAGGTATTGATTTTCAGCATACCCATACAGTCGATGATACGCAGCAGCTTGTCCTTCGGCATGAAAAAACGCGCCACGTCAATCATCAATCCCCGATAGCCAAAACGCGGTTCGTCCTGGATATTCAGGACCGGGACACTCCAATCGGCCGCCGCAGGATTCGCAGACCGGGCTTCGGCTCCCTTCGCATCGACCGATGCCGATTCAAGGGCAGCGGGAAGCAACTGCCGCAGCGTCTGCAAGGCATAGAAACAACCGGCTGCGTCGGCAGCAGCTATCTCGATACGCTTCGGCGTCACCTGCAGGCGATAAGCCTCCGGCTTCAACGAAGCATCGGTACACAGGCGAATTTCGCCCTTTCCTCCCACTTTCACTTCCGGCGTAAAACCGGCCGTTTCGGTAAAGAGTGCCGCAAAGTCGCGTGCCACAGCAGCCTGCGCTTCGTTTTCCACCGCCAGTGTCGTCTTCTTGGTAAAGGTAAACTGGCCCTCACCCGGCGTCAGTTGCACGGGGCAAGGCACCAAGGATACCGGATGGCCGGGACCGGTCTGCGCCCCAACGGACGCCACACCGGCCACCAACCACAGGCATAGAATGATTAGTATTCTCATAATTGCTTGTTCCTTATATAATATGGGGGTCGCGACATCAGATGCCAGCGACGATAATTATTCACGGTCACGGTCGGGCGAGAAGCGAACAGGGTCGTTGTACTGTTCCTGCAGGCGCTTCAATTCGGCCTTCAGTTCGGCTACCACCGGTTCGTATTTCGGCTGTCCGTACAAGTTGTGCATTTCCTTCGGGTCTTCCTGCAGGTCATACAGTTCCCACACGTCGATATCGTTGTAGAAATGGATCAGTTTGTAGCGTTCGGTACGCACCCCGTAGTGACGTTTCACGCTGTGTTCGGCCGGATATTCATAGAAATGGTAGTACAGAGACTTGCGCCAGTCGGTCGGGTTTTCCCCTTTCAGCAGCGGCAACAAGGACTGACCGTGGATATCTTCCGGCACCGGAGCTCCAGCCAGTTCGAGGAATGTAGGCGCATAGTCAATGTTCTGCACCAGTTGGTCGATATCCCCGCGACGATCAAAGCCCTTGGGCAGACGCATGATAAGCGGCGTATGCATGGATTCCTCGTACATGAAGCGTTTGTCGAACCAACCGTGCTCGCCCATGTAGAAGCCCTGGTCGGAGGTATACACCACCAACGTATGGTCAAGCAGGCCCTTTTCCTTCAGGTAATCCAACAGACGGCCCACATTGTCGTCCAACGACTTGGCAGTCTTCATGTAATCGCGCATGTAGCGCTGGAATTTCCAGTTGGCCAGTTCCTTGCCCTTCAGATTCTGTTTGTAGAAATCCTCAATAATCGGACCGTAGAACTTATCCCAAGCAGCACGTTGACCTTCATCCATGCGTCCGATGAAGCTTTCATACAAGCTTTTCAGACGGCTCTGCTTGTCGGGACGCAGCATCTTCAGGTCGTAAATCATATCCATATCCTTATCGATACTCATTTCCTGGGCAGCAGCTGCCGGACGGCCTTCGTAATCGTCGAAGAAATTGTCAGGCAAGGGGAAAGTCTTGTCTTCATAAAGCGACAGGTTGCAGGTATCCGCCATCCAGTTGCGATGGATAGCCTTGTGGTGCACCAACAGGCAGAAAGGTTTCTGCTCGTCGCGCTTGTTCTCGATCCAATCAATGGCATCGTCGGTAATGATGTTCGTCAGGTATCCTTTTTTCTGGATGGTATCATTGTCCTGTGTAATGAAATCCGGGTTGTAGTAATCCCCCTGGCCCGGAATGATCTGCCAGTAGTTGAAACCCGTAGGCAAGCTTTCCAGGTGCCACTTACCAATCAAAGCTGTCTGATACCCCGCCTGCTGCAGCAGTTTCGGGAAAGTCTGCTGCGAGCCGTCGAACACACAAGTGGTGTTGTCGAAGAACTTGTTGCCGCAGCTGTGCTTGCCGGTGATCATGCAGGCACGGCTCGGACCACTCAGCGAGTTGGCCACGAAGCTGTTGGTGAAGCGTACCCCATCGGCAGCAATGCGATCGAGGTTCGGAGTTTCCATGTAACGGTGATCGTAGCAGCTCATCATCTGAGCCGTATGGTCATCGGTCATGATATACACAATGTTGTAAGGCTTCTGCTCATTCGCCTTCTGTTGGGATGAGCAGGAAGCCAGCGAAGCGACGGCAGTCAAGCCTGTCAAGGGAATGCAAAGTCCCGTAATCAAAGAGTTGGTTTGCATGATTATAAAAGGTTTAGATGGATAGACTTCCCAAACGACAAATTGAACCAGTGAGAGCATCAAGGGAAAAACCGGATGCCAAGCGCAGATGCGCCCAGCATCCGGAAAACCCAATCACTCTATTGATTCAATCAACTAAATAGGGTGTCC
>AMCI01005061.1_pt1 | contig 25964 bp, 18 predicted proteins | sample 419838 | NCBI WGS metagenome assembly AMCI01 (sample SAMN01090643, study PRJNA158313) | gut metagenome
ATCGGTCTGAGATCACCTTCAGGGAAAGGCTACCAATTCAGTGAAGTGTTTTGCAATGTCAACTTAATCTATCTCTGTGGCGGTGATCATATCGAAGATATTACAACCTATTTGGGACGCGATTTGAAGCTGCGTCCGAATGCAAAGGTTGTAAGTTCCGACACTATCAGTCGAGCATTAAAGTCACTCGCTTGTGAAAACACGGAATATACGAGTGATGCCGGAATCGTTTATGAATATAATGAAGCCGACAAGATGAACAACTTGTTGCTTGGAAAGCACGTGGATACTTTCCCGGTGTAGCTACTATAGGGGGCATGATTGTCGGTATTGAAAACCGTGACGGAAATGCCAATGTAAAGTTTCATCAGTCCAATACATTAGAGCATATCTTTGCACGTTTAGAAAAACGTCCGAGCTGTCTTTACCCACTTGGCTGGTACAACTATAAAAGTAAAGATTAGTCTTTTGACTCTTGATGTAGGCTTTAAATCTTGCACACCTAAATCAGTCAACAACGAAACCAGGTAAAGATAGAAGTTCTTGATCATGGCAGTTAGCAATAGAAATACGGTGTTCTCATTCATAAAGGAAAATGGGAGATGCCCCCAACCGAAGTCGTTGTACTACGAGTCTGAATCCTGCTTCAGGCATAAAATCGTCGAAGTCAAAAGAAGGCATCGCTCGTATATTCCGTGTTTTCACAAGCGAGCGACTTTAATGCTCGACTGATAGTGTCGGAACTTGCAACCCTTGCATTCGGACGCAGCTTCAAATCGCGTCCCAAATAGGTTGTAATATCTTCGATATGATCTCCGCCACAGAGATAGATTGAGTTGACATTGCAAAACACTTCACTAAATTGGTAGCCTTTCCCTGAAGGTGATCTCAGACCGAGAGATGTATCTATCAGTTTGGAAAAACGACGGTTGAAAAGGTCTTCTACTTGAAAAATTCCTCCGAAAGCGGTTATGTTTTGATTTTTAATTACTACTTTTGTCTACATATCGTGTGGAACCTTGGTTAGGTATTTCGCAGCACTAAGATAAGTGATTCCAACGATATAGTCTAATCCTATGAAACATATTTGTTTTCAATGGATTAGACTTTAAAAAAATATATTTGCTGCGGAATTAAGGTTTATATAAAAGATACGGTTTAATTTGCAAGAACAGAAATAATTTCTACCTTTGTGACGGTATAAAAAAACAAAAAATGATGAACTTCAATTTTGTATATATTTTATTGTGTAGTATTCTTATTCTCCAATACAAAAGTAACGGAAGTGAGTGTTATGCATAGCTATATGTACAAAAAATAGCTATAGCCTTTCTCACTATCCGGTGTGAAAGGCTTTTTTTATAAATTGATTCGTTCAAGAGCAAATGAAAGAGAAACTATTTATTTTCGATACTACGCTCCGTGACGGAGAGCAGGTTCCAGGCTGCCAATTGAATACAGTAGAGAAGATTCAGGTGGCCCGACAATTGGAACTGTTGGGTGTAGATATCATAGAAGCTGGTTTTCCTGTTTCAAGTCCCGGCGATTTTCATTCGGTTATTGAGATATCCAAGGCAGTTACTTGGCCTACTATTTGTGCGTTGACACGTGCAGTTCAGAAAGATATCGATATAGCAGTTGAAGCTCTGCAGTATGCTAAACATAAACGCATTCACACCGGTATTGGTACTTCCGATGCACACATTAAATATAAGTTCAATTCTACCCGTGAAAAAATTATTGAACGTGCTGTAGCTGCTGTGAAATATGCGCGTCGTTTTGTGGATGATGTTGAATTTTATGCAGAAGATGCCGGACGTACCGATAATGAATATTTGGCTCGTGTGGTGGAAGCGGTCATTAAAGCCGGAGCTACAGTGGTTAATATTCCCGACACTACGGGCTACTGTTTGCCTTCTGAATACGGAGCTAAAATCCGTTATTTGATGGAGCATGTAGATGGCATTCATCGTGCCATTCTCTCCACCCATTGTCACAACGATTTAGGCATGGCGACAGCTAATACAATGTCAGGCATCTTGAATGGTGCGCGTCAGGTGGAAGTTACTATCAATGGTATCGGTGAGCGGGCTGGAAACACTTCGCTGGAAGAGATTGCCATGATTGTGAAATGCCATAATGATATTGCTGTAGAAACCAACATTAATACCCGGAAAATCTATTCCACTAGTCGCATGGTGTCTAGTTTGATGAATATGCTTGTACAGCCCAATAAGGCCATTGTAGGACGGAATGCTTTTGCTCATTCTTCGGGTATTCATCAGGATGGTGTTTTGAAAAATGTACAGACTTATGAAATCATCAATCCACATGATGTTGGAATTGATGACAATTCCATTGTATTGACTGCCCGTAGCGGACGGGCCGCTTTAAAAAATCGTCTGGAGGTATTGGGTGTGAAGCTGGATCAGGAACAATTGGATAAAGTTTATGAAGATTTTCTAAAGTTGGCCGATAAGAAAAAAAACATTAACGACGATGATATTCTGGTGCTTGCAGGGGCCGATCGTACGCAGCATCATCGCATTAAATTGGAGTATTTGCAAGTCACCAGTGGAGTCGGGGTGCGCTCGGTGGCTAGTATCGGGCTGAACATCAGTGGAGAAAAATTTGAAGCATCTGCCAGCGGTAATGGTCCGGTTGATGCTGCTATCAAAGCCTTGAAAAAGATTATTATTCGTCACATGGTGTTGAAAGAATTTACAATACAGGCGATTAGTAAGGGCAGTGATGATATGGGTAAGGTACATATGCAGGTGGAGTACGATGGCCATATTTACTATGGATTTGGGGCCAATACCGACATCATTGCCGCTTCAGTCGAAGCCTATATAGACTGTATAAATAAATTTAAATTGTAATAAACTGCGTATGAATACTTTGTTTGATAAGATATGGGATATGCATGTGGTTCAGAATATTACCGATGGTCCTACCCAGTTGTATATCGATCGTTTGTATTGTCATGAAGTGACCAGCCCGCAGGCTTTCGAAGGAATGAGGCAACGAGGATTAACATGTTTCCGTCCGGATAAGATATTTTGTATGCCTGATCATAATACGCCCACGCATGATCAGGATCAACCTATTTCCGATCCGGTTTCTAAGGCGCAAGTTGATGCTTTGGCAAAAAATGCGAAAGACTTTGGCTTGACATATTTCGGTATGATGCATCCTAAAAACGGCATTATTCATGTGGTAGGTCCTGAACGAGGGCTTACATTGCCAGGCATGACCATAGTATGCGGTGATTCACATACTTCTACACATGGTGCAATGGGTGCAGTGGCATTCGGTATTGGCACTAGCGAGGTGGAGATGGTTATGGCTTCGCAGTGTATCCTCCAGACACGTCCCAAAACCATGCGAATCAAAGTGGATGGTACCTTACGTTCGGGAGTGACTGCTAAAGATTTAGCACTTTACATGATGATGAAGATGACTACCAGTGGTGCCACCGGCTATTTTGTAGAATATGCCGGTGAGGCTGTACGTAATCTTAGCATGGAAGGTCGCCTGACTTTGTGCAACCTTAGCATTGAAATGGGCGCTCGCGGTGGAATGATTGCTCCCGATGAAGTCACTTTTGCTTATCTCAAAGGACGAGAATATGCACCACAGGGCGAGGCATGGGAACAAGCGTTGGCTTATTGGAAGACATTGAAAAGTGATGATAATGCTGTGTTCGATCAGGAAGTTTGTTTTGATGCAGCAGACATTGAGCCGATGATAACTTATGGAACGAATCCCGGCATGGGCATGGGTATTACTCAAACTATTCCTACGATAGAACATATGGACGAAGCAGCCGAAATTTCATTTCGTAAGTCGTTGGATTATATGGGCTTTGAACCCGGTTCTTCTTTGTTAGGTAAAGTGGTTGATTATGTTTTTTTAGGTGCATGTACCAATGGTCGCATTGAAGATTTTCGAGCATTTGCATCCATTGTTCGCGGCAGAAAGAAAGCCGATAGCATTGTGGCCTGGCTAGTTCCAGGTTCTTGGATGGTTGATGCACAGATACGGGAAGAAGGATTGGACAAAGTTCTGGAAGCAGCCGGCTTTCAAATCCGACAGCCCGGTTGTTCGGCTTGTTTAGCCATGAACGATGACAAAGTGCCGGCTGGCAAATATGTTGTTTCTACCAGTAATCGTAATTTTGAAGGTCGTCAGGGTCCGGGGGCCCGAACCTTGCTGGCCAGTCCGTTGACAGCCGCTGCAGCAGCTGTAACCGGTGTTATCACCGACCCTAGAACCTTGATGGCAGATTGATGATAAAAATACGTAAGGATATGAAGCAGAAATTTAATATATTGACCAGTACGTGTGTTCCTCTTCCTCTAGAGAATGTTGACACAGATCAAATTATTCCCGCCCGTTTTCTGAAAGTAACCACGCGTGATGAAAAATTCTTCGGCGACAATCTATTTCGGGATTGGCGTTATCATCCCGATGGAAGTCTCAACACTGATTTTGTTTTAAACAATTCTCTTTATGGTGGTGAGATTTTGCTGGCAGGCAAGAATTTTGGTTCCGGTTCCAGTCGTGAGCATGCAGCCTGGGCTATTGCCGGTTATGGATTTCGTGTAGTAGTGAGCAGTTTTTTTGCTGATATTCATAAAAATAATGAATTGAATAACTTTGTTCTTCCGGTAGTGGTCAGCGAATCTTTCTTACAGGCATTGTTCCGATCGGTAGCTGTCAATCCGAAAACATTGGTTGAGGTGAATTTGCCCAACCAGACCATTACTAATTTATCAGATGGTGTCAGCGAACATTTTGAAATCAATGCTTATAAAAAACATTGCTTACTGAATGGTTTGGATGACATTGACTTTCTAGTGGAAAATCGAGGGAAAATAGCAGCATTCGAACAAAAACGTACAGAATGATGAAGCAACGGAAAATAGAAATTATGGATACCACGTTGCGCGATGGCGAACAGACCAGTGGTGTATCTTTTGTGCCTCATGAGAAGTTGATGATTGCCCGCCTTTTGCTTGAAGAACTGAAGGTCGATCGGGTGGAGGTTGCTTCTGCCCGTGTGTCAGAAGGAGAGTGTAATGCAGTGCGGATGATTTGCGACTGGGCAGCGCGGCGGAATCTTCTTTCTCGCGTGGAGGTTCTGGGGTTTGTGGATGGTTGCCAGTCGGTTGATTGGATTCGTGGGGTGGGGTGTAAAGTCATTAATCTGCTCTGTAAAGGTTCATTGAGGCATTGCACTTGTCAGTTGAAAAAAACACCTGAAGAGCATCTGGCAGCTATCCGGGAAGTGGTGGCCTACGCACATACACAGGAAATGGAAGTGAACGTCTATCTTGAAGATTGGAGCAACGGTATGAAAGATTCGCCCGAATATGTTTTTCTGTTGATGGATGGTCTGAAGGATAGCGGCATTCTCCGCTTTATGCTGCCCGATACGCTAGGTATTCTGAATCCCTTGCAAGTTATAGAGTATATGCGCAAGATGGTGAAGCGATATCCTGATGTTCATTTCGATTTCCATGCTCATAATGATTATGACTTAGCAGTGAGCAATGTATTGGCTGCAGTGTTGAGCGGTTGTAGAGGTTTGCATACCACCATCAATGGTTTGGGCGAGCGCGCCGGTAATGCTCCTCTGGCTAGTGTACAGGCTATTCTGAAGGACCATTTCAATGCCTTGACTGGTATTGACGAGAGTCGGTTGAATGAGGTGAGTCGGGTGGTGGAATCTTATTCGGGCATTGCTTTACCAGCCAATCAGCCCATTGTGGGTGAAAATGTATTTACGCAGGTGGCAGGTGTACATGCCGATGGTGACAACAAAAGCAATCTGTATTGCAACGATTTGTTGCCCGAACGGTTCGGTCGCAAACGCGAATATGCTTTAGGCAAGAACAGTGGTAAGGCTAACATACGTAAGAACTTGGAAGACTTAGGACTTGAACTTGATGAGGAGGCGATGCGGAAGGTAACCGAACGTATTATTGAACTGGGCGATAAGAAAGAGTTGGTGACCCAAGAGGATTTACCCTATATCATGAGCGATGTGCTTAAGCATGATGTACGTAATGATCGTGTTAAGTTGAAGAGTTATTTTGTCAATTTAGCTTATGGTCTGAAACCTATGGCTACTTTGAAGATTGAAATCGATGGTAAGGAATATGAAGAAAGCAGCAGTGGTGACGGTCAGTATGATGCCTTTGTGCGTGCTTTGCGTAAAATTTACAAGACTACACTTAACCGTAAGTTTCCTATGCTGACGAATTATGCCGTAACCATTCCTCCCGGTGGACGCACTGATGCCTTTGTGCAGACGGTCATCACTTGGAGTTATGAGAATAAGGTGTTTCGTACGCGTGGTCTTGATGCTGACCAGACGGAAGCGGCCATTAAGGCTACGGTGAAGATGTTGAATATGATTGGGTAGCTATTTAGGCACTGAAAATAAAAAATACGAACTAATTTTACTAAATTATGAATGATTATTTTAAAAAACATCCGTTGATGCAAGACGTTCTGATACTAGTGATTCTCTTGTTCTTCAACATTTTTTTTCGATGGAGTAGAGGTTATGCGTGGATAGATGTTTGGATTTTTTCTATATTAAGTACCGTTCTTATAGGTGGGGGAGTGATTATGGGCATCCGTTGGCGAAGGAAGTATGATGAGAAAAATCGTGCAGTAAAAGAGAAAATAGATGAACTGTTGAAGAAAGATTGAATTGCTTAAAAGAAAAATATGGAATTAAAGATTGCAGTGTTGGCCGGTGACGGTATCGGCCCTGAAATATCTGCCGTAGGAGTGGATGTAATGACCGCCGTTTGTGAGAAATTCGGACATACCGTGCAGTATGAATATGCTATATGCGGTGCTGATGCTATCAATAAGGTAGGGGATCCTTTTCCCGAAGAAACCTATCAGATTTGTCGGCAGGCTGATGCTGTGCTCTTTTCTGCTGTAGGCGATCCTAAGTTTGACAATAATCCCACAGCTAAGATACGGCCGGAGCAAGGTCTGCTGGCTATGCGTAAGAAACTTGGCCTGTTTGCCAATATTCGTCCCGTGCAGACCTTCAAATGCTTGTTGCATAAATCACCGCTTCGTCCCGAGCTGGTAGAAGGAGCTGATTTTGTTTGCATTCGTGAACTCACCGGCGGTATGTATTTTGGTGAAAAATACCAGGACAATGATAAAGCTTATGATACTAATTTCTACACTCGTTTCGAGATAGAACGCATTCTGAAAGTAGGTTTTGAATATGCAATGAAGCGATGCAAGCATCTCACAGTTGTAGATAAAGCCAATGTGTTGGCATCTAGTCGGTTGTGGAGACAGATTGCCCGGGAAATGGCCCCTAATTATCCCCAAGTAACCACAGACTATATGTATGTGGACAATGCAGCCATGCGTATGATTCAAGAACCTACGTTCTTCGATGTGATTGTTACAGAAAACACCTTTGGTGATATCCTCACCGACGAAGGTTCCTGCATCAGCGGTTCCATGGGTTTACTTCCGTCAGCATCCACCGGCGAAAGCACTCCAGTGTTTGAGCCCATTCACGGTAGCTGGCCGCAAGCCAAGGGCCTGAACATTGCCAATCCGTTAGCCCAAATTCTTTCAGTGGCTATGCTCTTTGAATATTTTGATTTGCACAAAGAAGGTCGTTTGGTGCGTCGTGCCGTCAATGCTTCATTAGATGCTTGCGTCCGTACTCCCGAGATTCAGGTAGCAGATGGTGCTCATTATGGTACTAGAGAAGTTGGTGCTTGGATTGTAGATTGGATTATTAATTCTTGACTTCAGAACGCCAATGTTCGTTACTTTCTGGTAAAAATCATTACATAATAATGGGTTGAAAAGATTATTTTTTATTCAATAGTTTTATATAAAAAATCAATAAAGATGGTAAAGAATATTCTATTGGTTTGCTTGATATCCTTGTATACCTTTTCGCTGCAGGCACAGACCTATCAGGAACTCACAGCCCGCTCTGTCGAGGCTGCTGAACAAGACAGTTTGCAGAAGGCCGAAGCATTGATTCGTCAAGCATTGAAATTAGAACCGGCTAATCCTCACAATGCTCTGTTATTTTCTAATCTGGCTACTTTTCAGCGTCGTCAGAAGAAATACGACTTGGCTTTGGAAAATTATACTTATGCTCTGAATATTGCGCCGCGTACCATACTTATCTTGTTGAATCGTGCTACGCTTTATCTGGAGATGGGTAAAGACGATGCAGCCTGTGCTGATTATTCTCTGGTGCTCGATATGGATTCCGATCATGCAGAAGCCCTTTCCATGCGGGCTTACATCTACATGCGGCAACGTAATTATAAGTTGGCCCGTGCCGATTACCAGCATCTGTTGAAACAGCATCCGTCTGATTTCAACGGACGGTTGGGGCTGGCTACGCTGGCACAGAAAGAAGGCAAGTTTGAAGAAGCTTTCCAGATTATCAACGCTATGGTGCAGGAAGAGACTGAAAGCCGGCAGCCGCATTCTGAAACTCTGGCTATGCTATTGGTGGTTCGTGCTGGTATAGAGAAAGATCTTAAACAATTTGATTTGGCTTTGATTGACCTTGAAACAGCCTTGCAGCATCATTCTATGCTGGCTGATGCTTACCTTACTCGCGGGCAAATTTATTTGAGTCAGGGTAAGAAACGTATGGCGAAAAATGATTTCGAACAAGCCATGGCCCTAGGTGTTCCTCAGGCTGACATGCGCGAATTAATCAGTCAGTGCCGATGAATGAACTAGCAATCCTTTTAGACAGACTTGTGCAGGCTGATGCTTCTTTTGCTCTTTACCGCTTGCCATGGACAGATAAGTGCCGGTTGGTTTGGCAATTGCACGGCAAAGTAACCTGTCTCGACCGCATAGACTCTTTAGGTTATAGTCAAGGTTTCGTTATGGCTCCTTTCTGCCCTTCATCTTATCATCCTGTGGTGCTTATTCGTCCGGATGTACAGGCACAGGGATGGGATGAAATAACCCACGCTTTGCGCACTCATCTTGCTTCTGGCTTGCTTGAAGAGTCTAGTGTCGATATACCGACTATTTTTAATGAGAGTATGATTACCCCTGACAATGAGCAGATTTTTTATCGCAATGCTTTTCAGCGATTTATTACTCCATTGCGGGCCGGTCTTTACCGTAAACTTGTACTATCCCGTGCTTCCTTTCGTCAGATACCTGTAGATTTTTCTCTGATCACTTCCTTTCGGAAAGCCTGTAGTCGCTATCCGCGTATGATGGTCTATTTGTGTCACACTCCCGTTACCGGCACTTGGATGGGAAGCACTCCCGAAATTCTTTTGAGCGGCGAAGAGCACAGTTGGCATACTGTGGCCTTGGCAGGAACTATGCCTATGCAGGGCGAAACAATGCCTACAGATTGGAGTGAAAAGAATCGAATAGAACAAGCTTGTGTGGCTGACTACATTCGTCACATTATTCTTAGTTATGGTGACGAACTTACTGAAGAAGGTCCTTATACTACCCGTGCCGGTGGTGTGGTCCATCTTAAGACTGATTTTTACTTTTTGCTTCGCAACTCTACTCGGTTGGGTAGTCTGCTCGATGAGTTGCATCCCACTCCAGCTGTTTGCGGCCTACCCAAGGCAGATACTTATCGCTTTATTAACACCTATGAAGGTTACGACCGCAGCTACTATTCCGGTTTTGTAGGCTGCTTGCAGCCAAGCGGACACACCGACCTGTTTGTCAATCTTCGCTGTATGGAAGTGTTTCCTCATGCTGTTCGTCTTTATGCTGGCGGCGGTATATTGCCTCAATCAGATCCTGTTTCCGAATGGCAGGAGACAGAAGTCAAGATGAATACCATGCTTTCTGTGTTGTAATAGTTATCCTTGCATAGGTATATGGTATATCCTGAATAAGTACTTTTGTGCATTATCTAGTTGGTGAATATATTTGCATGTGGTGATGAACTTCGGAAACGATGATGTAATAGCGGATTTTTTGTGGGGCGATTGATTGAATATTCCGACATTTTTCTTTAATTTTGCTTCTTATGTGCGGGGCGTCAGCCCTGATATAGAAAGTGCTTTTTTACGATATTCAAGATGTATTCAGATAAGAAAAATATTTTGCAGTTAGTGGCACTGCTTAGGGCGCATGGGGTACGAAAGGTAGTGCTGTGTCCAGGTAGTCGGAATGCGGGCATCGTGCAAACGCTGTCTAATGTGTCTGATTTTACGTGCTATTCTATTACAGATGAACGGAGTGCAGGTTTTTTTGCTATCGGTTTGTCGCTACAAGGGGGTGGACTGGTTGCTGTGTGTGTTACGTCGGGTTCAGCATTGCTCAATTTGCATCCCGCGGTGGCAGAGGCATTCTATCAGCAGGTCCCGCTTATTGTGATTTCGGCCGATCGTCCGGCGGCTTGGATTGGACAGATGGACGGGCAGACATTACCGCAGCCAGGGGTGTTCGGTGACCTGGTGAAGTGTGCAGTAAATCTGCCGGAGGTGTTGACTGAGGAGGATGAATGGTATTGCAACCGGCTTATCAACGAGGCGATTCTGGAAACGTGTCATCATGGCAAGGGACCGGTGCATATCAATGTGCCGGTATCGGAACCAATTTACCGTTTCACAGCCAAGGAACTGCCGGAAGTACGGGTGTTGGTACGCTATCAGGGGTTGAATATGTATGATCGGGATTATACGGCACTGATTGAACGATTGAATTCGTATAATCGACGTATGGTGGTGGTAGGACAGATGAGTTTGATTTATCTGTTTTCTAAGGAGGATATTCATCAGTTATCCAAACAGTTTGTATGGCTGACGGAGCATTTGAGTAACCGTACAGTTCCGGGGTATGCCATCCGCAATTTTGATGCGGCATTGTCGGCCATGACAGAGGAGAAACAGAATGAAATGGTGCCTGATTTGTTGATTACGTATGGTGGGCATATTGTGTCTAAGCAGTTGAAGAAGTATCTGCGCAAGCATCCGCCCAAGGAGCACTGGCATGTGGCAGCCGATGGAAAAGTAGTAGATTTATTTGGTTGCTTGACTACGGTGATTGAGATGGATCCGTTTGAATTTTTGGAGAAAATCGGACCTTTGATGAATGTCAAGGCATCGGGTTATCCGCAAGCTTGGGAGGCTTTTTGTAGGGCAGTGCCGGAACCGGAGTTTCCGTACTCGGAGATGGCGGCTGTTGGTAGTTTGTTGAAGCAGTTGCCCGAACAGGCAGCGTTGCATTTGGCTAATAGTTCGGCGGTACGTTATGCGCAGCTTTATTCGCTTCATCCGGCGGTGGAGGTGTGCTGTAATCGGGGAGTGAACGGTATTGAGGGGTCGCTCTCAACGGCTATTGGTTATGCAGCGGAGTCAAAGAAACTGAATTTTGTGGTGATTGGTGATTTGAGTTTTTTCTATGATATGAATGCGTTGTGGAACCATCATTTCGGTATCAATCTGCGGATTTTATTGTTGAATAATGCCGGCGGTGAGATTTTTCATACGTTGCCTGGTATGGATAAGACGGGGCGTTCACGTCCGTTTATTACCGCACCGCACCGAACATCGGCTTGTGGATGGGCAGAGGAGCGAGGATTCATGTATCTGAAGGCAACGAACCAGGAGGAACTAGATGAGAAGATGCATTTGTTTACAGATCCGAAGGATACGTTGAAGCCGATGTTGCTTGAGGTATTGACAGATGCGGAGAGTGATACGACGCTGTTGAAGGAGTATTTCCGTGGGTTGAAGTTTTTGTTCTGATATAAAAGTTACAAACTGAAAAGTTTTTTACCCTGTATAAAATGAATACTATTTTATAAAAAAAGTTTACGATAGATAGATAATATTAATAATCATATGGAAACTAGGAATTGGACATGTATTAAAGAATACCAAGATATTTTGTTCGAATTTTATAATGGGATTGCCAAGATTACCATAAATCGCCCACGCTACCGGAATGCGTTTACACCTACTACGACTTCGGAAATCAGTGATGCGCTGTATTACTGTCGTGAGTGTCAGGACATTCGTGTAGTAGTACTGACAGGAGCCGGTGATAAGGCTTTTTGTAGTGGTGGTGATATGCATGTAAAGGGGCATGGAGGTTATATCGGTACGGATGGTGTGCCGCGCTTGAATGTTTTGGATGTGCAGAAGCAGATTCGTTCATTGCCGAAGCCGGTGATTGCCATGGTCAATGGCTATGCCATCGGTGGAGGACATGTGTTGCACGTGGTGTGCGATTTGACCATTGCCTCTGAAAATGCGATTTTCGGCCAGACTGGCCCGAAGGTGGGAAGTTTTGATGCGGGTTTTGGTTCATCGTATTTGGCACGTATCGTGGGACAAAAGAAAGCACGTGAAATTTGGTTCTTGTGTCGACAATATTCTGCACAGGAGGCATTGGATATGGGTCTTGTCAACAAGGTGGTTCCGTTTGTCGAACTGGAGAATGTAACAGTGGCTTGGGCGGAACAGATGATGCAGCACAGTCCGCTGGCTTTGCGTATGATCAAGGCAGGGCTTAATGCTGAGCTCGACGGACAGGCAGGTATTCAAGAGTTAGCAGGAGACGCTACGATGCTCTACTATATGACGGATGAAGCTCAGGAGGGTGGAAAGGCTTTTCTGGAGAAGCGAAAGCCTCGTTTTGAAGATTATCCGAAGTTTCCTTAATTAATGAGGAGGTTGTGCTATGGTGTATAATGTAGATATTTTACCAAAAGAATTGCATTTCAAGAAACCGGCCCGGACGTCACGTGGTGAATATGTGACACGCCGTATTTGGCTGGTGCGTATAATCAGTCCGGATTCAGATTGTTTGGGGATTGGTGAATGTGCTCCTTTGCCAGACTTGAGTTGTGATGCGGTGCCGAATTATGAGTTTGTGTTGAGGAAGGCTTGCCAGAAATTGGCTGAGTCTGGAGTGGTTGATTGGGAACTGGTGACTCCTTATCCGTCTATTTTGTTTGGTCTGGAGACGGCATTGTTTCATTTGCAAGCGAACAGTCTGCGTTTTTGGAATACTTCTTTCGGTTTGGGTAGGGAGGGAATTCCTATTAATGGGTTGATTTGGATGGATTCGTATGAGAACATGTACCATAGCATTGAACAGAAGTTGGAGGCGGGGTTTACCTGCATCAAGTTGAAAATAGGAGCGATTGATTTTGAAAAAGAATTGGCGTTGCTGGCTCATATCCGTCAGCGGTTTTCTGCTGACCAGATTACGCTACGTGTGGATGCCAATGGGGCATTCCGACCGGAAGATGCATTGGAGAAGTTACAACGATTGGCAGCGTTTGACATTCATTCTATCGAGCAGCCAATCCGTGCAGGGCAGTGGCAGGAAATGGCAAAGTTGTGTGCAGTTTCACCTATTCCTATTGCTTTGGATGAGGAATTGATAGGTATACATTATACGGCTGATAAAATGAAACTGTTGGATACTATTCGTCCTGCTTATGTTGTACTGAAACCTTCGCTGCATGGGGGATTCAGAGGATCAAGTGAGTGGATAGATTTAGCTCGGGAGCGGGGTATTGGATATTGGATTACGTCTGCTCTGGAATCGAATGTGGGTTTGAATGCTATTGCCCAGTGGTGTGCTACCTTGGAAATGGAGATACCGCAAGGTTTGGGTACGGGGCAGTTGTTTGTGGATAATATCGTAGAACCGTTACAGATTAAGGGTGGAAAACTTTGGTTTACGAATCCGTTTGCTCAACTAGCTATTTAAGTGTATGGAATTTCTTTTTTGTGTAAATAGAACGAAACAGGTTGTCTGGGTGGATGATATGTGTATTTCTGCTGCTACGATAGAGGAAGTGATAGCGGATGGACAGTCCCGCTTGAATGAATATCAGTTGCAGGTATTGGCGTTTTTGCAGGAGTGGTTCAGTGATTGTGCTACTTTGAGGGTGCAGACGTCCGGCTCTACCGGTTTACCTAAGCAGATGGAGGTGGAGAAAGATCGGATGATGGCAAGTGCGATGGCAACGTGTGATTTTTTGCGACTTACTTCTTCTTGTCAGGCATTGCTGTGTTTGCCAATGCAGTATATTGCCGGTAAGATGATGGTGGTGCGTGCTTTGGTAGCTGGGTTCCGCTTGCTGACTGTACCTCCCTGTGGGCATCCGCTGGCCGGCCTAGAGGAAAAACCGGATTTTGCAGCCATGGTACCTTTGCAAGTGTACAATTCGTTGCAGGTGAATGAGGAAGCGGAGAAGTTGCGTTCTCTGCCAGTTTTGATTATTGGTGGAGGAGCTATAGATGTATCGCTGGAACAGACTTTGAAATGTTTTCCTAATCAAGTGTGGTCCACATATGGCATGACGGAAACTTTGTCGCACATTGCTCTGCGTAGGCTGAATGGTGGAGCGGATTCGTCCTGGTATGTTCCGATGAAGGGAGTCAAGGTTAGTCTGTATGAGGGAGCTTTGCGTATTTATGCACCGGCTGTGTATCCAGGTGTGTTACAGACCAATGATTTGGCTGAGATGAATGACCGAGGGGAATTTCGAATCCTGGGTAGGAGAGATAATGTAATAAACAGTGGCGGAATAAAGATTCAGATTGAAGAGGTGGAAGATGCACTCCGACCGTGTATGCCTGTTCCTTTTTTGGTTACGTCTGTTCCGCATCCGGTGTTGGGTGAGGAAATGGTGGTTTTGGTAAAGGATGACGGTTCTTTCAACATCGTTGATTTGATAGAAAGGCAATGTCAGTCCGCTTTGCCTGTTTATTGGCGTCCGAAACGTGTGCTTTTTGTAGAAGAATTACCCTTCACAGAAACCGGAAAGCCGCAGCGGGCGCGGGCTAGGGAACTGGCTCTTAATAAAGCAGGGCACCTGAAATACCGCAAAGAATAATCATAACGATGGGGTTGATCTTGTAGCGGTGTGTACCGATGAAGGTCAGCAGAAACAAGAGGCAGCTTATAGTAAAGTTAAAGGGATTTTCGTTGGGCGAACTGAAGTTTTCTGAATTCATTAGCACTAAGGTTGCTGCAGCCAACAGACCGACGACGGCGGGACGCAATCCGCTGAACACGGCTTCTACCAGTGGGTGTTTTTGGTATTTTAGAAAGAAACGGCTGATAGTGAGCATAAGGATAAACGAGGGTAATACTACGGCAAAGGTAGCTATGATCGATCCCCACACGCTGCCGGTGGCTATAAAGCCAACGTATGTGGCTGAGTTGATGCCGATGGGTCCGGGTGTCATTTGGCTGATGGCAATGATGTCGGTAAATTCCTGCGGGGTAAGCCAGCCATAGCGAGTTACTGTTTCGCCCTGGATCATGGAGAGCATGGCATATCCGCCTCCGAATCCGAACAAGCCTATTTTGAAAAAGGTATAGAATAATTGTAAGTAAAGCATGGTGTAAGTGGGTTTATAGGATTATTTTTTTCGTTCTGTCAGCCATTTGTAGGCTAGTCCGCCTATTCCGGCCAGAATAATGATCCAGATGGGCGAGAAGCCAAGTAGCCAAATGAGGAGGGCAGATGCTATGGGGATACATACATTGTAGCGGTTAATTTTGGCTGATCGTGCCATCCGGAAAGTGGGGGCTGCGATGAGGGCTACTACTGCCGGACGGATACCCTTGAAGATTTTTTCCAACAAGATATTGTCTTTGAAGTTATGGAAGAACAGGGCAATGGCCAGAATAATCAGAAATGAGGGCAGGATGGTGCCCAGGGCTGTGATGATACTGCCGCGAATGCCTCGGAGCCGATAGCCGATAAAGATGGATATATTGACGGCCAAAATGCCGGGAGCTGATTGTGCGATGGCCAAGAGGTCGATGAAGTCTTCTTTAGCCAGCCAGTTACGTCGGGTTACTACTTCATCTTCGATGAGAGGTACCATGGCATATCCGCCGCCGATAGTGAAGGCTCCAATTTTGAAGAACACGGAGAATGCTTGTAAATAAATATTCATGATTCTGTAGATTTTTTGGCATATTGACTGGGACTCACCTGAAAGCGCTTTTTGAATACTTCCCGGAAGTATTTGGCATCGCTGAAACCGGTCATTTCGGAAATTTCCGTGATGCTGTATTGTTGTTTGGTGAGTAGTTCGGCGGCTCGTTGTAGTCGGATGAGCCGGATATAGTCGGCTGGAGCTTGATCGGTCAGTGCTTTCAGCTTGTTGTAGAAACTGGTGCGGCTCATGTTGAGTAGTCCACAAAGTGTATCCACATTGAAGTCTGGGTTGTTAAGGTTCTTTTTGACATGCTCTTCTACGGTGGTCATGAATTTTCGGTCGAGTTGGTTGCTGAAGTTCAGGGTTGAGTCAGTTTTGTTTTCGGTGCTGATGCCCAGTGAGGCATATTTGCAGCGAAGCAAAGCCCGGTTATTTAGCAGGTTTGCGATGGTGGCACGCAGAATACCTATGTTGAACGGTTTTACAATATATTCATCCGCACCAATCTGTAATCCTTCTATAATATTTTTTTCTGCATTAAGGGCTGTTAGTAGGATAATGGGAATGTGCGAGGTTTCTATGTCGTTTTTCAGAATTTTGCATAGTTCATCACCTCTCATTTCTGGCATCATGATGTCTGAAATAATCAGGTCTAGTTGTTGTCTTTTGATGATGGGTAGGGCGATTTTTCCGTTGGCACAGACGCTGACGTTGTATTCATCATTCAGGGTGTTTTTCAGGTATTCGCGCAGTTCATCATTGTCTTCTACGATCAGCAGGCGAGGCAAAGTATCTGTATTTGTTTTCTTCTGAGACCGGGTGTATGTAGGAATCGGTTTGAAAGGCACGCTAGACTGTGTATAGACAGTTTGTTCGTCGTTCTCGTTTGGCAGGCAGATAGCCTTTGTATAGTTTTTTTTGTCTTTCGGGAAGATGACTTTGATGTTTGAGCCTTTTCCTTCGGTACTGCTGAAGGTCAGTTTGCCTTTGTGTATATGAACCAGTTTCCATACTAGAATTAAACCGATGCCGCTACCGGTGATTTTTGAATTGATGGTATTGCTACCTCGGAAGTGCATTTTAAAGAGTTTTTTTTGTTCGGAAGCCGGTATGCCGATACCGTTGTCTTTCACTTCTACACTCCAATTGGTATCATTCACTTGAGCATCGAGCTGTACAGATCCTCCTTCGGGTGTGTATTTCAGGGCATTGGAAATGAGGTTCTTCAGAATAGAGTCCATTTTGTCCTTGTCTATCCACACATTTTGCAGTTGGAAGTTGCTTGCATAGCTTAGTGAAATATGTTTCATCTCGGCATAAGGTTGGAACACGTTGATCAGTTCGGTGAGGTAGTTTTTCAGTTCGTATTCGGCAACATATAAATGACGGGAATAGGTGTCTGTTCGTTCGAAGTTGATGAGATTGGTGGTGAGCCGGAGTAGAGCATTTACGTTTCTCAGGGCTATACGCATTCTACTGTGACCTTTTGCACTGAGCTTTTCTTGTTCTTCGATTTCTTCCAGTGGTGCTTTGATCAGGGTTAACGGCGTGCGGATGTCGTGGGCAGTATTGATGAAAAATTGAATTTTCTCTTCCGAAATCTTACGCTGTTTTTTCATGATGAGGATGCGGAAAATAGTGGCGATGACGGCACTGGTCAGCATGATATAGAAAATCATGGCCCAAATACTGAGCCAAAAAGGTTGGTCAATGATAATCTGTATGCTTCTTTCTTCCAATACAATATGGCTGTTCTCGCTTGAAATGAGTCGGATGCGCAGGGTGTATTCGCCAGGGGCAAGGTTGGTGAAATAGATAGTACCGTCTCGGTCCGGGCGACTCCAATAGTCGTAGAATCCGTCAAGTTTCCAGGAGTAGAGTATCTGGGAGGGATAGTCATAGCAGATGGAAGAAACCTGAAGGGAAAACAAGTTCTGGTCGTATTTCAGTCGTAGGGTGTGCGTATTATTGATGTCGGTGGTAAGCGGCGAACCGGGCTCGTTGGGATAGACGGTTTGGTAGTAAATTTTCAAGTCACTGAGTACCATCTTGTAGGAATAGTTTTGTGGCAGTTTCATTGTCTTGGGAAACTCAATAGCTCCATCTGTGCTGCCGAATATGAAGTTGCCGTTTTTGCGCAATGTACCTGCATCGGCATTGAAATGGTCGGAAAGCAGTCCCTGTTCTTGTGTCCAGTTATGGAAAGTTTTTTTTATGGGGTCGAAGCTGGTCAGACCTTGTTCGGTACTGAGGAAAATTTCTTGTTCCTGGTCGGATAAGATGCAGTATATATTGTTGGAAATCAGTGAACTGTTGTCTGTGTTATAGCGTTCGAAGGTTCCTTGCTTGGGGTGATAGATCAAGAGTCCTGCGTTGTTGGTACCGATGTATAGGGCTCCGTTGTCTGCTTGATAGAGAGAACAGATATAAAAGGATTCTGATGGCATGGGAATGTGCTGGTGTTTGCCTTCTTGTTTGTTTAGCAGGTAGAGTCCGGTGGCTGTACCGATCCACAGATGTTTATCATCTTTTTCAATGATGGTTGTGATGCTGTTCAGTTCTTCAAAATAGCGTATTTGGTTATGTACATAATCGATTTCTTTTAAGTTGTAGTAGCCACCCGACCATATCTTCCCGTCGGAGGCACGAAGGATGGCTCGGATATATTTGTCGGGTCGGAAGTTTAGATTGTCCAGCAGAGAAGGACTGAAGTAGTCCACTTTTTTAGTGCGCTTGTTGATTTCATAGATGCCTGAGCTGTAGCCACCTGCCCAGATGATGCCGGGTGAAACTTCGCAGAGTGACATAAAGGTGTGGCTTTTGTGGAGGATGGGTTTGTCGGCTTCGCTTAGGAAGGAGTACCACTTCTGTTGTTTTTCGTCGTACAGACTGATGCCATTGTTGGTGGCATACCATAGGTCTCCTTCGTGGTCTTCAATGATGTCGTTCACTTGATTATTAATCAGTGACTGCCTGTTTCCAATGGAGTGTTTGATCCATCGGTAGGACGCATAGCGGTTATTGCATACGGTGATTCCGATGGGGTAGTTGGCAATCCAGATGCGCTGTTCGTTGTCAATGTAGATATCATTGATGGTATTGCCGTTCATGGCATTGTGACTTTGATAGTCGGCCACGATATAGGGTTGGGATGCATAGTTGTCGGTTTGAACTTTATAGATTCCTGCGCCGTCGGTGGCTATCAGAATCTCTTTGTCATTCAGTGCCTTGATACGATTGATGCTGATATCCGTTAGTCCAACGTTCAGCGGTCTGACCTGATTGATGTTCAGATCGTACACGTGAACCCCTCGCTGGAAGGTGCCGATAAATACCTTGTTGGTCGGTTTGTGATAATACAGTTCGTTGACCTGTACTTTGAGTTGGCTTAGTTGGTCGTTGGCTGAGAACTGTAGGGTTTGGTCTTTCAGTTCGGCATAATGTACACCGATGTCAGTTCCTATGAAATAGTGGGTAGAGTCAATTTGTTCCACCTGGGTGATGTTTTCACCAATCTCATTTTGCAGGATGCTTACTTTTCGGGAGGGGTAGTGAAACAGGTAGATAACATTGTCATTGCATAGCCATACTCGGTTGCGCTGGTCGATGAATCCGTAGGATACAGGTGTGTGACGGTCTTTGGTGACATTTTCCGGTAGTTTATAGATGAGTTTAAATTGATCTTTTTGTTCGTCGTATCGGTATACACGGCCTTGTTTGCCGATTTCCCATAAGGCATTGTCTGGACCTAGACAGAGCCAATTTAGATTCCTGATGGAACCTACTTCTTCTTCACCGTCTAGCAGAGTATAGGATTTGAATTCGCGGCCGTTGAAGCGGTCTATGCCGTCGTGAGTCAGAAACCACATGTATCCTTCGTGGTCTTTCTGAATGCGGTACACACGGCGGTTGCTAAGTCCGTCTTCCACACCAATATATTTGTAAATCTGTGCTTTGAGACAAACCGGAAGTAGAAAAGTGAAGAGAAAAAGAACAATTATTTGTGTAATTTTTGAGTTTGAAATATGCATCGTAAGTTTTTTGAAATTCTATAAGACACAAATGTAGTATTTTTTATTTATAATTTTTGTATCTTGCTTTAAAAAAGAATAAGGATGGTTGGGGCTATTAACCCGAACTCATCCTTATTCTTTTTTATTTCAGACCATTATGGTCGCTGCTAAAGACAGACGGCTATTTTGTCTTGTTTTCTATCCATTTACGTGCATTTACAAAAGCTTCTATCCATGGTGTTATCTGGTCATTGTTAATGCGATCAGCCGGATAGTAAGCGTTTTGCCATGGGAAGATGGCGCGTTCCAAATGCGGCATGATGGCCAGATGGCGTCCGTCGGCACTTGCTACGGCTGCAGTGGAATAGCTGGAACCGTTGGGGTTGGCAGGGTATTCGTCATAGCTGTATTTAGCCACGATGTTGTAGTGATCTTCATCGTAAGGTAATGAGAATTTGCCTTCGCCATGAGCTACCCAAATACCCAGCTTACTGCCACTTAATGAGCCGAACAGCACGCTGCGGTTGGTCGGGATAGTTACTCCTAAGAAACGGCTTTCAAATTTGTGCGAATCATTGTGTAGCATCTTGCCTTTTTCTTTCATTTCAGGATTGATGAGGTTTAGTTCCATCATCAATTGGCAACCGTTGCATACACCCAATGATAAGGTGTCTTCGCGGGTGTAGAATTTATCAAGTGCTTCCTTAGCTTTCGGATTGAACAAGAAAGCACCGGCCCAACCTTTGGCTGAACCCAATACGTCGGAGTTAGAGAATCCGCCGCAGAATACAATCATATTTACGTCTTCTAGTGTTTCACGTCCACTGACCAAATCTGTCATGGTTACGTCTTTTACATCGAAGCCCGCCAGATAGAGTGAGTAAGCCATTTCGCGTTCACCGTTGGTTCCTTTCTCACGGATGATAGCAGCACGGATTCCGGTGGGGGTGCGACGATTAGGATCGATTTCGTATTGGCTGAATTTACCGGTAAATTCAGGCATGAAGGCATATTCCATGGGTTGCATTTTGTAGTTTTCAAAACGCTTTTTGGCACATCCATTCATGGATTGTTTGCGGTCAAGCAGGTAAGAAGTGGAGTACCATACATCACGCATATAGTCAATGCCAAACTGATAGGTAGCACCGTCTTTTTCTACTAAAATGTGACGCTCGTCGGTGGGCTTGCCTAATTTGACAAAGCCAACACCGGCATCTTCCAGAATCTTCTTCACTTCGTCTTTGTGCTTATTGCTGACCTGGATAACGACTCCCGGATTTTCTGCAAACAGAATTTTGATGAGATCTTTTTCCTTGATTTTGTCTAAGTTGATTTCCAAACCGCCTTCCACGTTGGAGAAGCACATTTCGAGTAGGGTAGTGATGAGGCCTCCGGCAGAAATGTCGTGTCCGGCTAAAACCAGTTTCTTGTTGATGAGTTCCTGAACGGCCAAGAAAGCATCGCGGAAGTATTCAGGGTTCTGTACGGTAGGTACATCATCGCCTACTTTTCCTAATGATTGTGCAAAAGCTGAACCACCCAGTCGCAATTGGTCGAAGCTGAAGTCGATGTGGTAGAGCGTGGTCTTTTCGTTGTTGACTAAAACCGGAGAAACGGTTTTTTTCACGTCGCTGACTTCACCACCTGCCGAAACGATAACAGTACCTGGAGCAATGACTTTGCTTCCATCGGGATATTTTTGCGTCATGGACAGGGAATCTTTCCCGGTGGGAACATTGATCTGCAGGGCACAGCAGAAATCGCTTAGTGCTTTCACAGCTGTGTACAGACGGGCATCTTCACCTTCTTGTGAGCGACAAGGCCACATCCAGTTGGCTGACAATGATACGCTATCCAAGCCTTCTGCCAAAGGAGCCCATACCAAATTGGTCAAAGCTTCGCTTACAGACAAAACAGAACCCGCAGCAGGGTTGGCCAGTGCAGCCTGTGGTGCGTGTCCCAAAGAAGTGGCAATACCTTTTTCGCCGCGATAGTCCAAAGCTACCACGCCACAGTCGCTAAGCGGCAATTGCAGTTCGCCTACACACTGCTGACGGGCAATCTTGCCGGTTACTGAACGGTCTACTTTGTTGGTCAGCCAGTCTTTGCAGGCCACAGCTTCCAATTGAAGTACATTGGTCAGATATTCATGAAGTTTAGCTAAATCGTATTGCGGCATTTCATAGTGGCGTTCCACGGTTTTGTCAACCATATACGTCTTTGGAGAAGAACCGAACATTTGCTCTACAGCCAAGTCAAACGGACGCACACCGTCGGCTTGTCGGAAAGCAAAGCGGTGATCTCCGGTAGTCTCGCCTACGACATACATTGGTGCACGTTCACGCTCAGCAATCTTTTGTACATGTTCGATAGCCTTCTCTTGAATCAGCAATCCCATACGTTCCTGGCTTTCGTTGGCTATGATTTCTTTGGCCGAAAGCGTCTTGTCGCCAATAGGTAACTTACTCATGTCAATCAGACCACCACATTCTTCTACCAATTCCGACAGACAGTTTACATGTCCGGCTGAACCATGGTCGTGGATAGATACCACTGGGTTGCTATCTTCTTCACACAAGGCACGCACTACGTTGTAGGCACGTTTCTGCATTTCAGCGTTGGCACGCTGTACGGCATTTAGCTCAATGCCGCTACTGTAGCGACCTGTATCTACGGAAGATACCGAACCGCCACCTAACCCGATGCGATAGTTGTCGCCACCTAGCAGTACCACCTTGTTTCCGGCTTCCGGTTGACCTTTCAAGCAGTCACGCTGAGTACCATAACCTACACCGCCGGCCAACATGATCACTTTGTCGTAGCCATATACATCTTCTTTTTCCTTATGTTCAAAAGTTAGCACAGAACCACAAATTAGCGGTTGCCCGAATTTGTTACCGAAATCGCTGGCACCGTTGGATGCCTTGATTAGAATCTGCTCCGGTGTCTGATACAACCATTTGCGTACAGGCAGGATTTCTTCCCATTCACGATCTTCATCGGTGCGTGGATAAGAAGTCATATAGACAGCTGTACCAGCAATGGGCCAGCTACCCTTACCTCCACCCATACGGTCGCGGATTTCACCGCCTGTTCCGGTGGAAGCACCATTGAACGGCTCTACGGTAGTGGGGAAGTTGTGTGTTTCAGCTTTGAGTGAGATCACACTTTTTATATCTTTTATTTGGAAATAATCGGGTTTGGAATGGTCGGCTGGAGCAAACTGTTCGATGACCGGACCTTCGGCAAATGCCACATTATCTTTATACGCAGAAATGATTTTATTGGGATTCTCTTGAGTGGTTTTTTTAATCATCTGGAAGAGAGAGGATTCTTGCTCTACCCCGTCAATGATAAAGGTTCCGCCAAAAATTTTGTGGCGGCAGTGCTCTGAGTTGATTTGGGCGAAACCAAATACTTCAGAATCGGTAAGCGGTCGTCCCAAATCTTTTTCAACCTTTTTTAGGTAGTCCATTTCTTCTTTGCTCAGTGCCAGTCCTTCCTGCTCATTGTAAGCTTCCAAATCTTCAATATGTATGATGGGGGCCGGTTGGCGGTTGGTAGTGAATATTTTCTGGTCAAGTCCGTGATACATGCGTTGCAGCATGGGGTCATGTTCAGCATTTTCGTCTTTTACAGGAAAGTACTCTTCAATTCGCAGAATACTTTCTATACCCATATTTTGGGTGATTTCTACTGCATTGGTACTCCAGGGAGTAATCATTTCGCGGCGTGGACCTACGAAATATCCTTGCAAGTTGTCTTCACTTTCGGGAGTTGCCTCTCCAAAGAGCCAGCACAGTTTGTCGCTGTCAGCTTGTGTTAGCGTGTGTTCGCTTTCAACGGCTATCACGCTTTGTTGCGGGGTTCTGAAAAAAAGAATCATAGTTCTTATATATAAATTATTTAGGATTTGCAATTTTCGAGGGACAAAGATAGGGAAAACCGATGAGAAACAATCAATTTGGGAGAAAAATCATGTTCACTATAGGGCACTTCTTATAAAAAATTACGATATTTGCAGCCATGATTCAGATTGAGACTATACTTAATATATTGTGGAAAGGATTTATTATTGGTGTTATCGTTTCGGCACCATTGGGTCCTGTGGGAGTGCTGTGTATACAGCGGACACTGAACAAGGGTCGATGGTATGGTTTTGTGACCGGTGTCGGAGCTGCAATGAGCGATATTTTCTATGCTTTATTGACTGGCTATGGCATGAGTTTCGTATTCGATTACGTGAACAAGAATATTTTTTATCTGCAACTTTTCGGTAGCATTTTGCTGTTGGCTTTCGGAATCTATACGTTCCGCAGTAACCCCGTTCATTCCCTTCGTCCTGTATCCACTAGCAAAGGAACTTATTTTCATAATTTGATAACGGCGTTTTTCGTAACTCTGTCCAATCCGTTGATTATCTTCTTATTTGTGGGCCTTTTTGCACGTTTTGCCTTTGTAAGCGAGGGGGTGCTGTTGTTTGAGGCGGTGACCGGATATCTGGCGATTGCTTTGGGAGCTCTGGTGTGGTGGTTCAGCATCACATACTTTGTAAACAAGGTGCGTGCGCAGTTCAACCTACGGGGTATTTGGATGCTGAACCGGGTGATTGGAAGCATTGTAACTGTTGTTTCCATTTTGGGACTGGTGTTTACGTTCATGGGTGCGTCGTTGTATTAAACCTTAAAAAATGATGATAGCTCAACAACTGAAAGAGAAGAATATTGCTGAATATCTTCTCTATATGTGGCAGATAGAAGATTTGATACGTGCTAACGGTTGCGACATGGACTTGCTGCAGCGGCAAGTAATTCAGCAGATGCCTCAGGCACAACAAGCCGAAGTTACCGAATGGCTGGCTAATTTGGTTGAGATGATGCGTGTGGAAGGCGTGAAAGAGAAAGGGCATCTGCAAATCAATCGGAACGTGCTGCAGAACCTTATGGAATTGCATGCTGCGCTATTGGCTTCGACGAAGTATCCCTTTTACAATGTGGCTTATTTCAAGGCATTGCCATTTATCGTAGAGTTGCGCCAAAAGAATGGCCAAACAGATGAGTCTGAACTTGAAACTTGTTTTCAGGCATTGTATGGGCTTCTGCTGTTGCGCCTGCAGAAAAAGGAAATCAGTACCGGTACGGCGCAAGCCATGGAAGCCATCAGTCATTTTATTTCATTGCTGGCCAATTACTATGACAAGGAACAGAAAGGTGAACTGAAAGAACTTTATGAATAAAACTGATTTTATATAAGCTAGTATGAATATATTGATTACCGGAGCCAACGGTCAACTTGGCCATGAGATGCAGGCGTTGGCGGCTGTGCATCCGGAACATACTTATTATTTTACGGATGTGCAGGAACTGGATATCTGTGATGCCGCGGCTGTGCAGGCTTTTGTTGCCAATCGCCCTGTGGATGTTGTTGTGAACTGTGCTGCTTTTACGGCGGTTGATAAGGCGGAAGATGAACCTGAGCTGTGTGATCGGCTAAACCATTTAGCACCTGGCTATTTGGCAGCTGCGGCTGAAAGTTGTGGTGCTGCTTTTATTCAGATTTCCACAGATTATGTCTTCGACGGAACGGCTCATTTACCTTATACCGAGGAGGCAGAAACTTGCCCTGATTCAGTGTATGGACGTACGAAGCTGGCAGGCGAACAAGCTGCTATGGCTGGATGTGAACGTACCATGATTATTCGTACGGCCTGGTTGTATTCCACTCACGGCAATAACTTTGTGAAGACGATGATTCGTTTGGGTAGGGAACGTGAAAATCTCGGTGTGGTATTCGACCAGATAGGTACACCGACATATGCTGCGGATTTGGCCAAGGTTATCTTCATCGTCATTGCTCAGGGTGTGAAACCTGGTATTTACCATTTTAGTAATGAAGGGGTTTGTTCGTGGTATGATTTTACGATAGCTATTCACAGACTGGCTGGTATTACTACCTGTAAGGTACGTCCGCTACATTCTACAGAATATCCTGTCAAGGCACATCGTCCACCTTA
>AMCI01005171.1_pt1 | contig 25941 bp, 25 predicted proteins | sample 419838 | NCBI WGS metagenome assembly AMCI01 (sample SAMN01090643, study PRJNA158313) | gut metagenome
CAAACATTCAGTGAGTAAAATAGTTCCATCGATTTCCAAAGGGAAAGAGATGGTTGGTTTTGTCTTAGAGCAGGAATCCCAACAGGATACCGGCGGCTACAGCCGAGCCGATTACTCCGGCTACGTTCGGACCCATAGCATGCATCAGCAGGTAGTTGGTTGGATCGTATTCCAAACCGATGACTTGCGAGATGCGGGCCGAGTCGGGCACAGCCGATACACCGGCGTTACCGATCAGCGGGTTTATCTGGTTGTCTTTGCTCAGAATCAGGTTGAACAGCTTCACAAAGATGACACCCGATGCTGTAGCGATGATGAAAGATACAGCACCTAAGAAGAAAATCAGGATAGAGTCGAGTGTCAGGAACTCAGAAGCCTGCGTTGAAGCACCCACAGTCAGACCCAACAGGATGGTAATGGTGTCGATCAGCGGACCGCGGGCCGTTTCGGCCAAACGACGGGTGACACCACTTTCCTTCAACAGGTTACCGAAGAACAGCATACCCAGCAGCGGCAGACCCGAGGGTACCAGGAAGCAGGTGAGTAGCAAACCGATGATGGGGAACATCACCTTTTCGGTATGTGATACGGCACGAGGCGGACGCATGCGGATGAGGCGTTCCTTCTTGGTCGTGAGCAAGCGCATGATGGGTGGCTGAATCACCGGTACCAGGGCCATGTAGGAGTAGGCCGAGACGGCAATGGCTCCCATCAGGTTCGGGGCCAGCTTGGATGAAAGGAAGATGGCAGTGGGGCCGTCGGCTCCACCGATGATACCGATGGCACCAGCCTGCATCGGGTCGAAGCCCAAGGCGAGGGCAATCATGTAGGCACCGAAGATACCGAACTGGGCGGCAGCACCAATCAGCATCAGCTTAGGATTGGAAATCAATGCCGAGAAGTCGGTCATGGCACCGATACCCAAGAAGATGAGCGGCGGATACCAGCCAGAGGTGACTCCCTGGTAGAGGATGTTGAGCACTGAACCTTCTTCGTAGAGGCCGACCTTCAGTCCGGCTTCCATGTTGAAGGGGATATTACCGATTAAAATACCGAAACCGATGGGGATGAGCAGCATGGGCTCGAACTCCTTGGCTACGGCCAAGTAGATGAACAACAACCCGAACAGGATCATCACGATATGGCCAACTGTGGCGTTGGCAAAACCGGTATAGGTCCAGAAATCGGCCAGGTTGTTTCCTAAAAAGTTAATGAATTCTCCCATATTATTCGATGATTACGAGGTCCGTACCTTCCAAAACCGATTCTCCCTTGCTGACGTTGATGGCAGTTACCTTACCGTCGCGGTCGGCGTTGATGTTGTTTTCCATCTTCATGGCTTCGAGGATAACTACAACTTGGCCCTTCTTCACCTCATCGCCTACGTTGACCTTGATGTCGAGGATAACACCCGGTAGCGGCGATTTCACACCTGACTTGCCAGCCGAAGGTGCAGCGGGACGAGCTACCGGGGCTGCTGCCGGAGCGGGAGCGGGGGCAGCGGGGCGCGGAGCCACGCGGACCGTCGGTTTGGCCGAAGCTGCCGGCTTGGCCGATTTTTCCAGTTCTACTTTATAGGCGGTACCGTTTACTTCCACCTGGGCAATATTGTCTTCGATGTCTCCAATGGTTACCTTGTAGGTGTTACCGTTGATTTTGTACTTATATTCTTTCATGGTTCTTATTCGTTCATTAAAAGGTTTGTTCTAGGATTCGCCATCCCACGGCTTCCGGTTGTCGTTCGGAAGAATACTCCGCACGTGGCGAGTGCTTTACTTTTTGTGCGGCAATTCACGCAGGGTGTAAATCTTCGAGCTCCACGGTGAATAACTGCGGCGGACGCGGGTAATGGTCAGACGGGTATCTTCCACATCGTGTACCTCGTTCTGCATTTCGTGCAGTGCCATACCGATGGCGGCAAGCACTTCGCCCGGCACTTCGCCCAGTTTTTCCTGTTTGGCTTCCTTCTTGTCGGTGATACCGGTTGCCTTCATGGCGTTGCGTTTGTGGTAGTTTACGGAAGCTGTACCGGCTACCCGGAAGAAGACGAATAGCAGGATCAGACCGGTAAACACGACACTCATAGCCGAGATGGCCATACCGATACCGACACGGTCGTGTGCCTGGAATTTTTCCATTTTGGCATTGCTGTCCTGGGTCTTGTTATTGGTGCTCGGTGTCACATATTTTTCCGAGTTGTTACCTTTTACTTCCCATTCGGCCGAAGCATCGCTTACGCGTGCATAGGATTGGTTGGCTCCCAGGATACCGGCAGGAACTACTACTTGGTCCAGCAGCTTACGTCCCGAGTCGAACAGTCCAATCCAAGTGTCGGTAGCTCCGTTCAGCATGAAATTGGTGTGGAATGTGCCACGGTTGGGCTCGCCATCGGCCCAGAATAGGGCATGCTGACGCGGTTTCACCAAGGTCAGCACATCACCTTTCGGAATGAAATAAGAGGCGGTATCGCCGGGTTGGTTGCTCACTTTCAGGAAGCAGCCGGCCAGGTCGGCACTGCCGTATGATTTGTTGAATATCTCTATCCATGCGCTATGTTGTCCGTAGTCGTCCTGGAAGTTACTTTCGTTTTCCATCAGCACTTCGTTCAGCACCAGCTTTGAGTTGGTCTTCCGTTCGCACGAGCAGAATCCCACCAGCACCAGCAGGGAAAGGAATATTCCGATTGTTGTTTTACGCATAATCATTTTTTTTTAGGGTTTAACAGCCTGGAACCTTACAGAGGAATATTGCCGTGCTTCTTGGCCGGATTGGTCAGCTTCTTGGTCTGCAACTGCTGCAGGGCACGGATGATGCGGAAGCGTGTGTTGCGCGGTTCGATGACATCATCGATATAGCCATACTTGGCAGCGTTGTAGGGGTTGGCAAACAGTTTGGTGTATTCGGCTTCCTTTTCGGCAAGGAACTGGGCGGGATTTTCCTGTTCCTTGGCTTCGCGAGCATAGAGCACTTCCACGGCACCGGCACCTCCCATGACAGCAATTTCAGCCGTCGGCCATGCGTAGTTCATGTCGCCACGCAGCTGCTTACAGCTCATTACGATGTGAGAACCTCCGTATGACTTACGCAGGGTGATGGTAACCTTGGGCACAGTAGCTTCGCCGTAGGCATACAGCAGCTTGGCTCCGTGCAGGATAACACCGTTGTATTCCTGTCCGGTACCCGGCAGGAAGCCCGGTACATCAACCAATGAAACAATAGGAATGTTGAAGGCGTCACAGAAGCGGACGAAGCGGGCGCCTTTGCGCGATGCGTTGCTGTCGAGCACGCCGGCCAGGTATTTGGGCTGGTTGGCTACGATGCCGACCGATTGGCCGTTGAAGCGGGCAAAACCGATGATGATATTCTTGGCATAGTCCTTCTGGATTTCCAGGAATTCGCCGTTGTCCACGATAGCTCCAATCACTTCATACATATCGTAAGGCTTGTTGGGACTGTCGGGGATAATGTCGTTCAGTGAATCTTCCAGACGGTCGATGGGGTCCGTACAATCCACATACGGTGCTTCTTCCAGGTTGTTCTGCGGGATGTAGCCCAGAAGTCTGCGGATGAGGGCAAGTCCTTCTTCTTCAGTCTGGGCGGTAAAATGGGTTACTCCCGATTTGGTAGAGTGAACGCTGGCGCCACCCAGGTTTTCCTGGCTCACGTCTTCACCGGTCACGGTCTTCACTACCTTCGGCCCAGTCAGGAACATGTAGGAAGTACCTTCCATCATCAGGGTAAAGTCGGTCAAGGCCGGTGAATACACAGCTCCTCCGGCACAGGGACCGAAGATGCCCGAAATCTGCGGAATGACGCCGGAAGCCAGAATGTTGCGTTGGAAAATTTCAGCGTAGCCTGCCAACGCGTTGATGCCTTCCTGGATACGGGCACCACCCGAGTCGTTCAGCCCGATGCAGGGAGCTCCCATTTTCATGGCTTTGTCCATGATGTGACAAATTTTCAATGACATGGTTTCCGACAGCGAACCTGCCGAAACGGTAAAGTCCTGGGCGAAGATGTATACCAGACGTCCGTCGATGGTACCGCAACCGGTTACGACACCGTCGCCCGGATAGTGCTTCTTTTCCATGCCGAAATTCGTACAACGGTGTTCTACGAACATATCCATTTCTTCGAAACTACCTTCGTCGAGCAGCATGGCGATGCGTTCGCGGGCGGTATACTTTCCTTTGTCGTGTTGCTTGGCGATGGCTTTTTCACCTCCACCCATGCGGGCAGTCGCACGGCGTTCGATCAGTTCTTTTATCTTTTCAAGTTGATTGCTCATGAGTTTTTCGAGTAATTTAAGTGATTATTAGGGTTACGATGGTTGCTTATTTCTATGCAAATCCGAGCTTTGTCACAGAAAGTGATTCGGCCGTTGGTAGAAACAACGAAAAAGCAACCATTAAGGTTTTTCACAAAGTTCAGTGAGTACTCCTTGCGTAGATTTCGGATGCAGGAAAGCAATGTTCAGTCCTTCTGCACCTTTGCGAGGTGCCTTGTCGATCAGGCGGATGCCGCTAGTTTCTGCTTCCGCAAGAGCAGTGGCCACACCGTCTTCTACGGCAAAGGCCAAGTGGTGCATTCCACCGTTGCCGTTGTTCTTTTCGATGAATTTGGCAATGGGACTTTCAGGGCTGGTGGGCTCCAGCAATTCTATTTTGACATCCCCCACTTTCAGGAAAGCTGTTTTTACCTTTTGATCTTCTACCACTTCGATGTTGTAGCACTTCAGACCGAGTACATTTTCATAGTACGGAAGGGCTTCTTCGATGCTCTTCACGGCGATACCTAAGTGTTCAATGTGTGAAATTTTCATGGTCTTATTCTTTTAAATGGTTTGTTTTTCATGATTTCGTCTGAAAATAGACTGCACAAAGAAAGCAAATTTGGGCAAAAGAAAGAAATTTTTCTCCATTTTTCTTTCGGTAAAAGGAATGCTTGACAACACGCGGAACAAAAAGTCAGACGTAGGGGATTATTGGTAGATTTGGCGGCAGAGAGCGTTCAGCCAGTTCCATCGGAAGCGAAACCAGCGTCGGGTACTGCTTTGTTTGCCACCGAAGCGAAGAATGAAATCGCGGTAGCCGAATTTTTGGAAGGGTAGACCGGCATCCATGAACTCCAGGTGATCATAACCTTGTTCGTAGGCATAGGTAAGGGGGGCCCAGACGGCCAGAATGCCTGGGTAGAGACGGGCGTAGGTTTTTCGCATTCCCCCCGAGAACAGCAGGTAGGCGGTGTCGTTCGAGAAGACACAGATGGAACCACCAATGATTTTCTGTTTGTATTTTACCAGGAAAATTTTGGCAAGTTCCTTGTCGGGGTTCAGCCATGCCAGAAGCCGGAAGAAGTTGACGTCGGGGAAGTGCTTGCGTACTTGTGCCGAATAGGCTTTCTTCAGCATGCGGGCAAAGGCCTGGATGTCTTTCTCATTGTCGGCGATTTCCAGCGTTGCACCGTGTTGAAGGGCTTTCTGGATTTGGCGTTTGCGTGAAAGACTCAGGCGTGCTTGGGGTGAACGGCTGTGCAGGGAATTGTGTACACGCAGCCAGTTTAGGGCAAAATAGCGGTTTTCCCGGAAGGCTTTGTAACCGAAAAGGGGGTTGTCGAGGTTGCGGAACTCTATCAGAAAAGATTTGGGAAGACATTCTTGGGTAAGATGCTCGAGCATTTCGGCAAACAGGGTTTCCTTGTTCCAAGTGTCGTCGAAATATTCACCGTTGCCGTAGATTTCACAGCGGTGAATCCAAGCAGGGGGAAACCAACGTACACTTTTTCGGACCACTGCCAACAGTTTGGCAACCGGTCGCTCGTTGTCGTAGGCAACCAGCAGCAAAGGGTCGTATCCCCGGGTCATTTCATAGACGTGGAACAACTCGGAAGAATGGAAAATGCGATTCCCGGGCAAGGCCGGTAAAGCATCTCCACGACGGTATGTGCGGAGTCGGATGGGCATTCTGCGGCAAATTTATGTTTTTTTGTTGAGCATTCCATATTCTAGTTGTATATTTGTCGGGAAATATCAATCAATTTTCTTTCGATATGGAACATTTTAGTGAATTGATCAAGAACAGACGCAGCATGCGTAAGTTCACCGAACAGGAGTTGACACAGGGAGAAGTGGTGGCCTTGCTGAAGGCTGCGCTCATGTCGCCGTCGTCCAAACGGACCAATTGCTGGCAATTCGTCGTCGTAGATGACAAGGAGATGCTCGAAAAACTGTCGCATTGCAAGGAGCACGGGTCAGCATTCCTGTCGGATGCAGCTTTGGCAATTGTGGTGTTGGCCGATCCTTTGGCCAGTGATGTGTGGATTGAAGACGCTTCGATAGCTTCGTTGATGATTCAATTGCAGGCCGAGGACTTGGGTTTGGGCAGTTGTTGGATTCAGGTACGCGAGCGTTTTACGGCTACCGGTATGCCTGCAGGCGAATATGTGCATACCTTGCTCGATATCCCCTTGCAGCTGCAGGTGCTTTCCATTATTGCCGTCGGACACAAGGGAATGGAGCGTAAACCGTTCAATGAGGATAATTTGCAGTGGGAAAAAGTTCACTTGCATCAATACGGAGGTAAATAAAGGTGGGGGCGAACAATCCGAAAGATACTTATTTGGGTTCCGCTGTCTTTCTGTTGTGGATGGGGATGCTGCACTTGGTTGACCGCTTTTGGGGGTGGTCTTCTTTGGGCTTGTCGTGGATTATGCAGAAGGACAATGTGTTGCTGTATGCGGCCCTCATTTTCTTGTGGTTTAAGGAAGACAAGTCGTTGGGGTTGGGATTGACCGGTATTTGGTTGGTACTGAATGTGGATCTGATTGTGGCCTTGTTGGGACAGATGTCTGGCTTTCTGATGCCTTTGGCTTTGATGCTGCTAGGGGGTGTCCTCTTTTTTATTTCCAAGCGATAAAGAGAAGTGCAACCCATTCAATTCAATGTGATAAAGTTATGGAATCATACAAGATAGTATTGGTGGGGGCCGGTCGTGTGGCTACCCAATTGGGGAAGGCGTTGGTGACTGCCGGATATCCCGTACTGCAGGTATATAGTCGTACGGAGGCTTCTGCTATGGCTTTGGCTGACAACCTGGCTGAACGCTCGGGTTTTCCGGTGGAAGGTACGACTTCGCTAGTTGACATCCGAAAGGATGCCGACTTGTATATCGTGGCTTTGAAGGACTCGGCTTTGCAGGAATTGGTGCCTGCTTTGGTGCAAGGAAGGTCTCAAGGTTTGTTCGTGCATACGGCGGGCAGTATCCCCATGGATATCTGGAAGGGGTTGACCCCTCGTTACGGGGTGTTTTACCCCATGCAGACTTTCAGTAAATGGCGGTCGGTCGATTTTGAGACGGTTCCTTTCTTCCTGGAAGCGGATTCTGCTGCCGATTTGCAATGCTTGCGTACTGTAGCTGAGCATTTGGGTTCGAAGGTGTACGAAGTTTCCTCCGAACAGCGGAAATATCTGCATATAGCTGCCGTTTTTGCCTGTAATTTTGCGAACCACATGTATGCCCTGAGTGCTGAATTGTTGGCGAAACATGGTTTGCCGTTCGAAACCATGTTGGCTTTGGTCGATGAAACAGCTCTTAAGGTACACGAACTGTCTCCGGTGGAGGCACAGACAGGACCGGCCGTGCGTTACGACCAGAATGTGATTCAACGTCATTTGGAGATGTTGTCCGACGAACCGCTGATGCAGGAACTGTATGAGAAGGTCAGTCAGAGTATTCATTGCCTGGATGGTCGAAATCATGAAGAAAAACTCGACTAGGCGAAGGACGATTTTTCTCCGGTAGGATGAATTCAATGAAAAATGAGAATCTTAAATTAACGAAGAAACGATGATAAACTACGATTTGAAAAAAATCAAGGCACTGGTCTTTGATGTGGACGGCGTTCTGAGTGCCGAAACCATCGGTCTGCATCCCAATGGCGAACCGATGCGTTCTGTCAATATCAAGGATGGCTATGCATTGCAATTGGCAGTGAAATGTGGATTGCATGTGGCTATCATTACGGGAGGCAAGACCGAGGCTGTTCGCAAGCGATATGAAGGACTGGGAATTCCTGATGTGTATTTGGGTGCCGCTGTGAAGATTAAGGAATATGCGCATCTGAAGGAAAAATACAATCTGGAGGATGAGGAAATCCTTTACATGGGCGATGATATTCCCGATTATGAAGTCATGAGTCTGTGTGGCTTGCCTTGTTGTCCGGCGGATGCTGCTCCTGAAATCAAGGAGATCTCCCAATATATTTCCCATCGAAACGGTGGTTATGGCTGTGGTCGCGATGTTGTTGAGCAGGTCTTGAAGGCGCAAGGCAAATGGATGGCCAATGAACGGGCTTTCGGTTGGTAATTCGGAATTTGAAATTTGGGAACAATGTTAGAGAATTTAGCAAAATATCGCATTATTCTGGCCTCGAACTCTCCTCGTCGCAAGGAATTGCTGTCGGGATTAGGGGTTTGTTATGAGGTCAAGACCTTGTCGGGAATCGAGGAGACTTTTCCGGAAGGTTTGGCGGCAGAGGAAATTCCTTTGCACATCGCCCGTGTGAAGGCGGAAGCTTACCGGGCTTCGATGCAGCCTGACGAGCTGATTATTACGGCCGACACGATCGTGTGGCAGGATGGTCAGCTGATGGGTAAACCGGTCGATGAGGCCGATGCCCGGCGGATGCTGCGCAGTTTGTCGGGGAAGACGCATCAGGTGATTACAGGGGTTTGTTTGACTACTTCTCATTTCCAACGCAGTTTTTCGACAGTGACCGATGTGACGTTTGCCACTTTGTCCGATGAGGAGATTGATTATTATATCCGGCATTATCGGCCGATGGACAAGGCTGGATCGTATGGCATCCAGGAATGGATCGGTTTCATTGGTGTGCAAAGCATTTCGGGAAGTTATTTCAATGTGATGGGCTTACCTGTCCAGCGTTTGTACAAGGAACTCTGCCAGCTGTAGACTTTTGCTCAGCTGACGGTTGGGAAACAGGTCGAACATTCACCCCGCTTCAGCACTGTAGCGGGGTGAATGTTTTTTGGGTTGGAATCAGTCTCCTCGATAATAATATAATAAGGTATGGCGAGCTAAAAAATCGGCTTGCTGCTGTACCTCTGTCCGAGGATTGCTGTCCGGTTGCTGACAGGCTGTTTCTGTGGGCCATTGTGCATCGGGCAGGTAGTGATGGTCGAGCACGTACGTCAGTAAGTCGGGCGGACAGGTAGTAGGAACTGTCAGCAGGCGGAAAGCTTCCTGACGGGCTCGTTCGGGTTGGTAGAGAGGATTGAGGGGGTCGCTGATGCAGGCACAGATATCCTTGGCCAACAGGATGCCCTTGTCGGGATGGACCATCAGGACAAAGTCGTGGTATGGTTTCATTTGGGGCAAGGTATGGTTGGGGTCGTTGGGCCACAACAGGACATGAGTCAGGAAGTGGTGCAGTGCTTCGTATCCTTCTAGATAGACAATCGGGTAGCCTTGGTTACCTTTTACAAAACGTTCGTAGGTCATTCGATTTTTGGCTAGTTGGGTTTCAGTCAATGTCTCTGTGGGAGGGTACAGCGCTGGAAAGGACTTCCAACTCTCGGTTTTTCCTTCGGTCAGTTCTTCAATCCATTCGTGCAGAAACAAGGCCAAGGGACCACAAGGGATGCGGTAATAGTCGGCTTCCGCCAGTTCCGGCAAATATTCTTCGACAGAGGGTGCTGTCAGGTAGGTATGGCCAAACAGCCAATGCAATTTGGTGCGTGCTTCCTTCTCGTGGGTAACGTGGAGGAAGTAATCCGTCAGGGCTGTATTGGCAGGGGCTGTTTCATAGACTTCGTCCAAAACTTCGTATAACGGTTGGGCTAGTTCAGTAATGAATGGGGCAAGGGGGTGAATAAAACGTTCTTCCGTTTCGTTTTCCGAAGCATACCGGTTTGGGAGGTCGGATGGTTTCAGATTGGATAAGATCCGATTTTTTTCAGGGGATTTCTGTAGGGTGTTCCAAATCAGAAAACTAACGTCTTCCAAATTGATTTCATCGTCCAAATATTCACTTCCCGGGTGATAGAAAGGTAGAGGGGTGCCGTAGAGTTTTCGATGTTGACGGATGAACGCTTGCCAAAGTCCCAGTCCGGAGATGACATCTTCAAGATAGGCGGCTGCATAAAGGCAGAGTCGTTGAAGTAGGGATTCGGATAGGGTAAGGCTGCCTGGGGTCAGCCGGTTCTCGCTGCATAAGGTGTAGAGTCTGTTGGCTAGGTCGACAAAGTAGCGGTCACTGGCCTGTGGTTGTACGTAGGGATGGAGGGTAAGCCATTCCTTGGGATAAATCTTTCTTTTCTGCATAAGGGATTTCTTGTTGGTTTTTACAAAGTTATCCATTTCTCACGGAACCAGTGCCATAATCTGTAGGGATTTCATTCGTTTATTAGAAGAATCCTTCTATCTTTGCAGCAAGAACACTGGGGGTATCTTTGGTTCTTTTCAGTCGAGGACTCCCCTTTAAAACGTATCTATCCATGCAAATGTGTATAAAATTTAAACAGGCTCTGTTGGGAGCCTTTTGTTGTTGCCTTTTGACCGCTTGCCTGAGTGAGGATGAATCCGATAGTGAAGCTGGCAGTCTGAAAGCAGGGGATACTGTTCCTGCTTTTACGGTTGTGATGAATGATGGTGAACCGTTAAGCAGTGCTGAACTGCGGGGTGAGGTGGCCGTAATTCTCTTTTTTAATACCCGTTGTAAGGATTGTCAGCAGGAATTGCCTGTGATACAGCGCATTTATGAGGATTATGGTTCGCGTATTCGCTTAGTGGGAATCAGTCGGGAAGACGGGCTGGCATCGGTCACGAACTATTGGCAGGCCTTCGGGCTGACCTTTCCGTTTTCTCCTCAGGAAGGTCGGGATGTGTATGCGCTCTTTGCTCAATCTCGCATTCCCAGAGTATACTTGGTAGACCGAACCTTGACTATTCGTAAGGTATATGCCGATTCTCCGTTGGCTACTTACGAGGATTTGTCTGCTGATTTGGATTTCTTGTTGTCTGAGTAAAAAACGGACAATATCAATTGGTACTTTCAACCTACGATTTTGATGTTTTTTGTCACAAGTTTATGGAGAAAAAACAGATAGCCTTCCGGTAGGTTATATCAAAATAATATATTACCTTTGTTGAAGTTTAACCCTTAATTAATACTATGTATAAAATTTTTAAAGGCTTCCATCTGGTGGAAGCATATCAAGAATTGAAGAAAGCCCGTCGTTCGGCTGACTCGAAGACATTCAGCCGGGTGGTCAAACTGGCGATTGCGCTGGCAGCTTTCTTCATCCTGTGGCTGATGCCCATCGAGTCTTTTGGTGTGGAAGGTCTGACCGTCATTGAACAACGGTTAATTTCCATTTTTGTGTTTGCAACTCTGATGTGGGTTTTTGAAGTCATTCCCGCATGGACCACATCTGTCTTGGTCGTTGTCATGTTGTTGCTTACCGTTTCCAACAGTAGTCTCTGGCTGTTTACGCAAGGTATACCTCCTGAAGAACTGGGTAAGGCGGTGCAGTATAAATCGATTATGCACTGTTTTGCCGACCCGATTATTATGCTGTTCATCGGTGGTTTTATTTTGGCGATTGCAGCTACGAAGAGTGGATTGGATCTAGTATTGGCACGTGTGATGCTGAAGCCTTTTGGAACACAGTCGCGCTATGTGTTACTGGGTTTCATTTTGGTGACCGCTGTCTTCTCGATGTTCCTGAGTAATACGGCAACGGCAGCGATGATGTTGACCTTTTTGACCCCGGTTCTGAAAGCGCTTCCTGCCGATGGCAAGGGTAAAATTGGTCTGGCGTTGGCTATCCCGGTAGGTGCTAATGTGGGGGGGATGGCTACACCGATTGGTACACCTCCCAATGCCATTGCATTGAAATATCTGAATGACCCGGCAGGCCTGGATATGAACATCGGTTTTGGTCAGTGGATGGCTTTTATGATGCCTTATACCATCGTTGTCCTCTTTATCGCATGGTTTATTTTGTTGCGGTTATTCCCCTTCAAACAGAAGACCATTGAGCTGAAGATTGAAGGCGAAGTGAAGAAGGACTGGCGTTCCATCTTGGTTTATGTGACGTTTGCAGTGACTGTGTTGTTGTGGGTATTCGATAAATACACAGGTGTCAACTCGAATGTAGTGGCCATGATTCCAGTGGCTATTTTCTGTGTGACAGGCATCATTACCAAGCGCGATTTGGAAGAAATTAGCTGGAGTGTGCTTTGGATGGTTGCCGGTGGTTTTGCTCTGGGTGTGGCTCTGCAGGAAACAGGCTTGGCTCAGCATATGATTCAGGCCATTCCGTTCAATACTTGGCCTCCTGTTTTGATGATTGTCGGTTCCGGACTGTTGTGCTATACGATGGCCAACTTCATTTCTCACACGGCTACAGCGGCCTTGTTGGTTCCTATTCTGGCGATTGCCGGTATCAGTATGCGTGAAAACCTGGCTATGCTGGGAGGAGTTTCCACCTTATTGATTGGGGTAGCCATCGGTTCTTCACTGGCTATGGTGCTGCCCATCTCGACACCGCCTAATGCCTTGGCACATGCTACAGGTATGATTCAGCAGAAGGATATGGAAAAGGTAGGTTTGGTGATGGGTGCCATCGGTTTGCTGTTGGGTTATACGATGTTGATTATTCTAGGCTCCAATGATTTGCTGTAAAAGTTAGATAGAAAAATCAGTGAAATTCTAAACATTCATTGTGGCGGCTGTCTCTTTTCGGAGGCGGCCGCTTTTATTTTCGGGCCTGTGATACAGCTTTGTTCATTCGGTCATTGTGCTTGTCTAAATCAACACGAAGACAGGGTGACAACTTTTGCAGGATGTAATTTGAAGACCTGTCTATCTTTTTGGTATTCATTGGGGAAATGTGACAACTATTCCAGGAAGCAACTACAAGAACTGTCTACTGAACCAGTTTATCAACGAAACAACCGTCTACTAATCAGGAAAAGACACGTTAGTACATGATGTCTGATACGTTAGTACGTGAAGGCCCTCACGTACTAACGTGCATACCCCTATAAAAAAATCCCCGTAAACTCGTGACGAGTTTCGGGGATTTGTATCCTTATTTAGGGATTCAATTACTTGTTCAATGCAGTAGCTACGTCTACAGCACAAGCCACTGTACATCCTACCATCGGGTTGTTACCGATACCCAGGAAGCCCATCATTTCTACGTGAGCAGGAACTGATGAAGAACCAGCGAACTGAGCGTCTGAGTGCATACGGCCCATAGTGTCGGTCATACCGTAAGAAGCAGGACCGGCAGCCATGTTATCCGGGTGCAGAGTACGACCTGTACCACCACCTGATGCTACTGAGAAGTACGGCTTACCAGCAAGTACGCGTTCCTTCTTGTAAGTACCAGCAACCGGGTGCTGGAAGCGAGTCGGGTTTGTAGAGTTACCTGTGATAGATACGTCTACGCCTTCCTTCCACATGATAGCTACACCTTCGCGAACGTCGTCAGCACCGTAGCACTTAACCTTAGCACGAGGACCGTCTGAGTAAGCGATTTCCTGAACTACGTTCAGTTCGCCAGTGTAGTAGTCAAACTGAGTCTGTACGTAAGTAAAGCCGTTGATACGAGAGATGATCTGTGCAGCGTCCTTGCCCAGACCGTTCAGGATACAACGCAGCGGTTCCTTACGAACCTTGTCAGCCTTGGCAGCAATCTTGATAGCACCTTCAGCAGCAGCGAATGATTCGTGACCTGCCAGGAAAGCGAAACACTTAGTTTCTTCGCGCAGCAACATAGCAGCCAGGTTACCGTGACCGATACCTACCTTACGGTCGTCAGCTACAGAACCCGGGATACAGAATGCCTGTAGACCCAGACCGATAGCTTCAGCAGCATCAGCAGCAACCTTGCAGCCCTTCTTGATAGCGATGGCGCAACCTACTACGTAAGCCCACTTGGCATTTTCGAAGCAGATAGGCTGAGTTTCTTCACAAGTCTTATAAGGATCCAGTCCGTGAGCTTCGCAGATAGCGTTAGCTTCTTCGATGTCTTTGATTCCGTTTTCGTTCAGAGCAGCCAGAATCTGCTTGATACGACGGTCTTGGCTTTCGAATTTTACTTCTCTAATCATAGTTCTTTTCCTCCTTATAAATTATTCGTGACGTGGATCAATATGTTTAACTGCACCTTGTTCAGCTGTGAAGCGGCCGTAAGTACCAGTAACCTTCTTCAGAGCTTCGTTAGCGTCGGTACCCTTCTTGATTTCATCCATGAACTTGCCCAGGTGAACGAATTCATAACCACAGATCTGGTCGTCCTTATCCAAAGCTACAGTCTTGATGTAACCTTCAGCCATTTCCAGGTAACGAGGACCCTTAGCCAAAGTACCATACAGTGTACCTACCTGGCTACGCAGACCCTTACCCAAGTCTTCCAGACCTGCACCGATCATCAAACCGCCTTCAGAGAAAGCAGACTGTGTACGACCGTAAACGATCTGCAGGAACAGTTCGCGCATAGCTGTGTTGATAGCGTCGCACACCAAGTCAGTGTTCAGCGCTTCCAGGATAGTCTTGCCCGGCAGGATTTCAGAAGCCATTGCTGCAGAGTGAGTCATACCTGAGCAACCGATGGTTTCAACCAATGCTTCCTGGATCACACCTTCCTTCACGTTCAGAGTCAGCTTACATGCACCCTGCTGAGGAGCACACCAGCCAATACCGTGTGTCAAACCAGAGATATCCTTAATTTCTTTTGATTTTACCCACTTTCCTTCTTCAGGAATAGGAGCCGGTCCGTGATTAGGACCCTTCTTTACAACACACATGTGTTCAACTTCGTGTGAATAAGTCATATTCTTTACTTTTTTTGGTAATAAAATAAATATTTCGTAACCACGTGAAAAAGGAGTTCCCCTTTTCGCCTACAAAGTTAGGTATATTAATTGTTTTCTGCAACGAAATAAGCCTCTGATTTTTGGCCTAATTTCAAATAATGGCGAAGATTTTTCTTCTTTTGCTATCCGGAGGTGTCAAATCGTTTTCTTCATGGGCTTTTATTGTTTTTCTTTCCGATGGATTTTGTTTTTTCTTTCGGGTGAAACCTTTATCTTTGCCCCTATATTAATAATGAGTGAAAAGAAATGGAAACAAATTCTATAACTATTAAGGATGAAGCGCTCCGACAGGGAGCCGAAGAAGGCATGGATGGATTCCTGCAGGTGTTCATCGACAAGTATCTTGAAGTGACCGCAGGTGAAATCAGTGCGGCGACTATGCCGTTGCTCAATGGTTATCAGCATAGTTTGTTGGGTTATCATTTGTTGCGCGAAGAACTGAACGAAGGGGGCTTTGTACAGTTGATCCAGAATGGCTACGGTCCTTATATTTTTGATAATCCGTTTGCTAAAGCCATGCGTTTGTTTGGGGCTAAGGAATTCTCGAAACTGATATACAGTGCCAAGAAAATCTATGATGAGCATCGGAGTGATTTGGAGCGGGAGCGTACAGACGAGGAATTTATGGCGATGTATGAACAATACGAGGCTTTCGATGACTTGGAGGAACAGTTTATGGATATGGAGGAACTGGTGACGGCTCAGCTGGCCGAATATGTCGACGAACACTTGGAGGAATTTGCCCATGTGGAAGACTGAATGCAAATGAAAGTTAAATCATGCGGATGCCATGCAGTATTCTGCGTGGTAGGGTCTTTCATCTAAAAAAGTTTCAAAAAGAGTTGGCTTTGTTCTTTCCATGCGGATTCTTTTTGTATTTTTGCGAACCTTTAATAAATGATAATTGAAAAATGAAGAAAATGAAATTTGCAGTCTGTTTGGCTGCTTTGGCGGTAGTCCTTGGCTTTAGTTCTTGCTTGGATAGTGATGATTCGAGTTATCCGAGCTATCAGGCTTCCGTAACGGTAACTGGCGATGAAGTGATGGGATACACGTTTTATGCGGACAATGGTTCCATCTTGGTGCCTACTTCTCAAAGTGCCATGCAGGCTCCGGGCTTGAAGAAGATCAAGCGTGCGGTTATCGCTTTTGATTTGGTCGATGCTACCAGCGGACAGAATTTGGAATCAGGAAAGCGGTATAACATTGTGTTGCATCCGAATTATTCGCAGGGAATTCCGACTTATGATGTCATCGATTGCCACAACAATGCAGCTGCTGATACCTTGGTCAATAATCAAGATCCGATTCATGAGATGTCTGGTCTCTATGTAAAGAATGGTTATGCAACTTTGGGCATCTCTTTTCAGATTTCTCAAACCGGTCCGTTTTACATGAATGTGGGTTATGACAGCAGCAAGGATGTGGATGTGGATGGCAAAACGTTGACACTGCATCTGTATTACGATCAGAACTCCAAAAATGCTTATCAGATGGTAAGTTCGCTTTTCAGTTTCCGTATGCCGGAAAAAGAAATGTATAATTTCTCGTCAGCTTCTGCTACAGACTCTATCGATGTGGTTTTGAAGACAAAGGCCAATGACTATGGTGCTTCTGTTGATAAGGAATTGAAATGTAGAATGGCTGTGCGCGATTTTATGACACCCAGATATTGATCTCCTTTCAATGGCATAGAAAGCTCCTTGGGCGACGTTCAGCGGCTCAAGGAGTTTTTTTATGCCATTTTTTAGAGATTCGTTTCGTTTATATTCTTGATTTTCCTTACCTTTGCCTTTCGTTTATGTTGAATGATGGTAAATGGATTTGGCATTGAATTACAAAGAATTATTTCATCGGGTTATGTTGTTGCTTTCTTCTCCGACTAAGGCGTGGGAAGAAATCAGCCATGAGGACCGACGCAAAGTGCTGGCCGCTTTTGTCTATCCTCTGATTGGTTTGTGTGGATTGTCCGTATTTGTCGGCACTTTCCTGGGAAATGAAACGGGCGTGGCCGCTTTTCAAGTGGCCATGACGCGTTGCTGTGCTTTGTTTGTCTCCTTGTTCGGAGGTTTCTTTTTGGCGGCATATGCTATCAATCAGTTGGGAAAGCAGCTGCTTCATCGGGAAGATCAGTATGAACTGAGTCAGCAGTTTGTGGGATATTCGATGGTCATGGTCTTTGTCCTCGATTTTATTGGAGGCTTGATGTCCATTTCCATTTTGCATGGCATCCTGCAGATTTATACCGTGTTTGTGGTTTATGAGGGAGCTCGACAGCTGATGCGGGTGGACAAATACCAGTTGACCCGTTATGCCTTGATCGCTACTCTGATCATTGTCGTATGTCCTGCGCTCATCAACTTCTTGTTTACTAAATTATCCGCTACATTGAACTAATGAAACCGAGTCCGATCAATATCAAGAATAAACGTGCGTCGTTCGACTATGAATTTGTCGATACCTACACGGCAGGCATTGTCCTGACTGGCACGGAAATCAAGTCCATCCGCCTGGGAAAGGCCAGTCTGGTGGATACTTACTGTTACTTTGTACACGGCGAACTGTGGGTGAAGAACATGCACATTGCCGAGTATTTCTATGGGTCGTACAATAACCATACGGCGCGGCGCGAACGTAAACTGCTGCTCGGCCGTAAGGAGCTGCGCAAGTTGGAGGAGGCCGGCAAGAATCCGGGCTTCACCATCGTTCCGGTGCGTCTCTTCATCAACGAGAAAGGATTGGCCAAACTGGTCATTGCCTTGGCGAAGGGTAAGAAGCAATACGACAAGCGCGAGGCCTTGAAGGAGAAGGATGACCGCCGCGAGATGGATCGCATGTTCAAACGTTAAGAAGTATCGAAGGGGTGCGGCGAAAGCGCGTGGCCCCTTTTTTGTGTTTTTTTGGAAGATAGGAACCCGACTGGGGGACTGCTTCGTTAAGATAGCTGCACTATGAAATTAAGACAACTCATCAACGAACGGATCCTTATCCTCGATGGAGCGATGGGGACGATGATTCAACAATACCCGCTCACCGAGGCGGATTTCCGGGGTTCCCGCTTTGCCGAGGTGCCGGGCCAACTGAAAGGCAACAACGACCTTTTGTGCCTGACTCGTCCGGATGTCATCCGCGACATTCACCGCAAATACCTAGAAGCGGGGGCCGACCTGATTGAAACGAACACCTTCAATGCCCAGCGGGTGTCGATGGCCGATTACCATGTGGAGGACTGTTGCCGCGAAATCAACCTCAAGGCGGCCCGGCTGGCCCGTGCCGAGGCGGATGCCTATACGGCCCTGACGCCCGACAAGCCGCGTTTCGTGGCGGGTTCGGTGGGACCTACCAACCAGACCTGCTCGATGAGTCCCGATGTGAACAATCCGGGCTTGCGGACGCTGACGTACGACTCCTTGGTGGCGGCTTACCGCGAACAGATGGAGGCGTTGCTCGAAGGGGGCGTGGATGCGTTGCTCATCGAAACCGTCTTTGATTCGCTGAATGCGAAGGCAGCGCTCTTTGCGGCCCAGGAGGCGATGCAGCAGGTGGGACGTGAGGTGCCGCTGATGCTGTCGGTCACCGTTTCGGATGTGGCGGGACGTACCCTTTCCGGTCAGACGCTCGAGGCGTTTCTGGCTTCGGTGCAGCATGCGCCGATTTTCTCCATCGGTCTGAATTGCTCGTTCGGTGCCCGACAGCTGAAGCCTTTCCTGAAGGTGCTGGCCGACCGGGCTCCTTATTATATCAGTGCTTATCCCAATGCGGGGCTGCCCAACAGCCTGGGGCAGTACGACCAGACGCCCGAGGCAATGGCGGCCGAGGTGCAGGAATACCTGGACGAAGGCTTGGTGAATATCGTCGGTGGCTGTTGCGGAACTACCGAAGCCTACATTGCGCAGTATGTGCCGCGGGTGGCGAAGGCGCGTCCGCATGTGCCCGTAGCTCCGTCCGACCGACTGTGGCTGTCGGGACTGGAACTGCTGGAACAGACGCCCGAGGTGCCGTTCATTAACGTGGGCGAACGTTGCAATGTGGCGGGTTCGCGCAAGTTCCTGCGGCTCATCAACGAAAAGAATTACGACGAGGCCTTGAGCATCGCCCGCAAACAGGTGGAGGATGGGGCCTTGGTCATCGACGTGAACATGGACGATGGCTTGCTGGATGCGAAGGAGGAGATGGTGACCTTCCTCAACCGCCTGATGTCGGAACCGGACATTGCGCGGGTACCTGTCATGATCGACTCGTCGAAATGGGAGGTCATCGAAGCGGGCTTGAAATGCCTGCAGGGGAAATCCATCGTCAATTCCATCTCGCTGAAAGAGGGCGAGGAGGTCTTTCTGCAGCGGGCCCGAAGCATCCAACGGCTGGGGGCGGCTGTGGTGGTCATGGCTTTCGACGAACGGGGACAGGCGGACACCTACGAGCGGAAGATCGAAGTGTGCGAACGGGCTTATCGTCTCCTGACCGAACAGGCAGGCTTCCGTCCGACCGATATCATCTTCGACCCGAACGTGCTGTCGGTGGCGACGGGCATCGAGGAACACAACAACTACGCTGTCGATTTCATCCGGGCTACGGCCTGGATCCGGCAGCACTTGCCGGGTGCGCATGTGAGCGGTGGGGTGAGCAACCTCTCGTTCTCGTTCCGCGGCAACAATTACATCCGCGAGGCGATGCATGCGGTCTTTCTTTACCACGCCATCCGGGCCGGTATGGACATGGCCATCGTGAATCCGGCTACGTCGGTGCTCTATACCGATCTTCCTGCCGATGTGCTCGAACGTATAGAGGATGTGGTGCTGAACCGTCGTCCCGATGCGGCGGAACGCTTGATCGAGACGGCTACGGCGCTGAAGGAAACGGCGGCGGTGACCGATACGGTCAAGCACGATGTCTGGCGCGATGAGCCGTCAGTCGACAAGCGCTTGCAGCATGCCTTGGTAAAGGGAATCGGTGATTACCTGGAGGCTGACTTGCACGAAGCGTTGCAGCAGTACCCCAAGGCGGTGGACATCATCGAAGGTCCGTTGATGGAAGGCATGAACCAGGTGGGCGAGTTGTTCGGTGCCGGCAAGATGTTCTTGCCGCAGGTGGTAAAGACGGCCCGCACCATGAAGAAGGCGGTGGCCATTCTGCAGCCGTCGATTGAGGCGGACAAGCAGGAGGGGACCCGCAGTGCCGGCAAGGTGCTGATGGCTACGGTGAAGGGCGATGTACACGACATCGGCAAGAACATCGTGGCGGTGGTGATGGCGTGCAACAACTACGAGGTAATCGACCTCGGGGTGATGGTGCCGGCCGAGACCATTGTGCAGCGGGCCATCGAGGAGCAGGTGGATATGATTGGTTTAAGTGGACTGATTACGCCTTCGCTCGAAGAGATGGTGCATGTGGCACAGGAACTGAAGCGGGCGGGACTCGACATCCCCATTATGATTGGGGGAGCGACGACTTCCAAGCTGCATACGGCGCTGAAGATTGCGCCGGTCTATGGCGGTCCGGTTGTCCACTTGAAGGATGCTTCGCAGAATGCGCTGGTGGCGGCTCGTCTGATGAATCCGGAGGCTTGCCGACAGTTGACGGCCGAGCTGGACCAAGAGTATGCGGCCTTGCGCGAGAAGAACCGTACGCAGACCGTGAAGACGGTCTCGCTGGAAGAGGCGCAACAGAAGAAATTGAATCTTTGGGACTAACCCGATAAGGTAAGGTAAAAGAATACCGCCCCGGCTTGCTGGATTTGCAGGAAGCCGGGGCGGTGTCTGTATTTGGCGGCTTACCAATCCGTCGAAACGCCATAAGTCGAGGAGGTTTTCATCGTTTACAGTTCTTTCAGAAATTCCTCTGCCTGTACCAAGGTTTCGGGCTTGCCGATATCCATCAGTTTCAGGTCCTCTTTTACGAAGCAGCGGATGGGCTGTTGCGGACAGATGGACAGGTAGTAATCCACGATGGAGTATTTTCCCTGGGGCAGTTGCTGCAACAGGGCGGGACTGACCACCTGGATGCCGCTGTAGGCGTATTCCCGGTATCGGCCCGGTTCGTAGACAAAGCCGGCGGGTTTGGTGTCGCCGGTCGCCTTGTTCACCCAACCCTGCAGGCGGTGCCGATCGTCGAAGAGCAGGTAGCGCTGGGTCTTCCGGGGACTGACCAGCAGGGTAGCCAGCGCTTCTGCATGGGCGGCATGGTCGTTGCACAGTTCCTTCAGGTCCATGTTCGACAGGATGTCGACGTTGTGAATCAGGTAGCCCGAGGCAGTGCATGGGTGCTCCGTCGTTTCGGCAGGCAGCAGGGTATTCGGTTCACCGTTCAGCAGGGGGGCAGCTTTCGCCAGTCCCCCGCCGGTGTCAAGCAGACAGTCGGTTTCGTCCGAGATGACCACCTGCATTCCGAAGTTTTCGTGCGCTTGCAGGAAGTCGCGTATCTGGTCGGCCAGGTGATGCACATTGATGACCAGTTCGTCGAAGCCCGCCGCTTTCAGTTTTCCGATCAGGAGTTCCAGCATCGGTTTGCCGGCTACGGGGACCAGCGCTTTGGGGCAATGGTCGGTCAGGGGTTTCAGTCGCGTACCCAGTCCGGCCGCAAAAATCATCGCTTTCATCCTTTCCTTTCAAAATTTTGTTTGATGTCCTGTTCGCGGTGGATCAGTTCGACGGCCACGCCAAACTTCTCGTTCAGGTGTTCGGCCATGTGCTGGGCCGAGTAGACCGAGCGGTGTTGTCCGCCGGTGCAGCCGAAGCACACCGACAGGTGGCTGAAGCCGCGTTCCATGTAGCGTTTCACCGAAGCGTCCACCAGGGCATAGGCATGTTCCAGGAAGGGATAGATTTCGCCGTCGTCTTCCAGGAAGCGGATGACCGGTTCGTCCAGACCGGTGAAGGGCTTGTAGCGTTCGTACTTGCCGGGATTGTTCACCGCGCGGCAGTCGAACACATAGCCGCCGCCGTTGCCGGTGGGGTCGTCGGGGATGCCTTTCTTGTAGGCGAAGCTCATCACCTTCACCGTGAGCTGGCGTTTCTGCAGTTCGTCCTTGAACTGTTTCAGTTCGGTGAGTTCCTTCAGCAGGCTGCACAGGTAGGGATATTCCGGGTAGTCCTCGCGCAACAGCTGACGCAGGTTTTCGATGGCATAGGGCACACTCTGGATAAAGTGGGGCTTTTTTTCGAAGTAGCCGCGGAAGCCGTAGGCTCCCAGCACCTGCAGGGTACGGAAGAGCACGAAATGGCGCAGCTGATTGAAGAAATAGTCGCGGTCCACCGGTTTGTACTTCTTCAGGGCGTCGATGTATTCGTCCAGCAGCTCTTGGCGCAAGGTCTCGGGATAGCGGGCCTTGGCCTGCCACAGGAACGAAGCCACGTCGTAGAAGAAGGGACCTTTGCGTCCGCCCTGGAAGTCGATGAACCAGGGTTCGCCGTTCTTGATCATCACGTTGCGGCTCTGGAAGTCGCGGTACATGAAGGTGGCGGATGAGCTTCGAAGCAGGACGTCGGCCATCTTCAGGAAGTCATCCTCGAGCTTGTTCTCCTGGAATTCCAGTCCCGTCGCTTTCAGGAAGCAGTACTTGAAGTAGTTCAGATCCCACAGGATGGAGCGTTGGTTGAATTCCGCCTGCGGATAGCATTGTTCGAAGTCGAAGCCGTCGGCGCCGGCAAACTGGATGGACGGCAGCAGACGGATGGTCTTGCGCAGCAGTTCCTTTTCTTCTTTCGAGAATACGCTCGTGAGGCGTCCTTTTTCGATGGCGTGGAACAGCAGTTCATCGCCCAGGTCTTCCTGCAGGTAGTAGGTCCGGTCGTCCGATACGGCAAACACCTGGGGCACGGGCAGTCCCTTCTGGCGGAAATGCTCGGCCATGTAGAGGAAGGCCTCGTTTTCTTCGCGCGAGGTACCGCAGACACCGATCAGGGTCTGGGGACCGGTCAGGCGGAAGTAGCGTCGGTTGGAACCCGACGAAGCCAGTTCGTCGATGCGCTCGGCGGGACTGCCGGTATGGGATTGATAGAGTTGTTGTAAATCTTCGGTAATCATGTTTGGGGGTTTACTAAATGGAGGCACCGAATCGGATTCGGTACCTCCAGTCATGGGTTTTAGTTGAAATTCAGGTGAAATTCCACGACCGCTTCGATGCCCTTGCGGAAGATGTCGAGCGAGAAGTTTTCGTTGGGCGAGTGGATGGCGTCACTTTCCAATCCGAAGCCCATGAGGACGGTCTTGATGCCCAGCACCTGTTCGAAGTCGCTGATGATGGGGATGCTACCGCCTCGGCGTACGGCCAGCGGTTGTTTGCCGAAGGCTTTGGCAAAGCCCTTTTCAGCGGCCTGATAGGCGGGCAGGGTGATGGGGCAGACATAGCCTTCGCCGCCGTGCATCGGGGTGACCTTCACTTGCACAGAGTCGGGTGCGATGGCCTGGATGTGGTCGGCAAACAGTTTCGAAATGACGGCGTGGTTCTGATGTGGCACCAGTCGGCACGACACCTTGGCATACGCCTTCGAAGGCAGTACCGTCTTCGAACCTTCACCCGTGTAGCCGCCCCAGATGCCGCAAACGTCGAACGACGGACGGCAGCTGTTGCGTTCCAGCGTGGAATAGCCCTTTTCGCCTTTCAGCGCCTTGACACCGATGGCCTGTTTGTATTTCTCTTCGTCGAACGGAATTTGGGCAATCATCTCGCGTTCTGCTGCCGGAACTTCTTCCACGTCGTCGTAGAAATGCGGCACTGTGATGCGTCCGTCTTCATCGATGAGCTGGTGAATCAGGCTGCACAGCGTATGGATGGGGTTGGCCACCGCTCCGCCGAAGTGGCCCGAGTGCAGGTCACGGTTCGGTCCCGTCACTTCGATTTCCCAGTACGCCAGTCCGCGCAGGCCGGTGGTGAGCGACGGCAGGTCGGCTCCCAGCATGCTGGTGTCCGATACCAGGATGACATCCGCTTTCAGTAGTTCCTTGTGTGCCTGCAGGAAGGCGTTGAGGCTGGGCGAACCAATTTCCTCTTCCCCTTCGAAGATGAATTTCACGTTGTGTTTCAGCAGTCCGTGCTTCACGACATACTCGAAAGCCTTGGCCTGGATCATGGCCTGTCCCTTGTCGTCGTCGGCACCGCGGGCCCAGATGCGTCCGTCGCGGATTTCCGGTTCGAACGGGTTGCTCTTCCACAGTTCCAGCGGTTCGGCCGGCATCACGTCGTAGTGGGCGTAGATCAGGACGGTAGGTGCGTCGTCGCTCACGTGTTTTTGGGCGAAGACCAGCGGGTTACCCTGCGAGGGCATCACCATCGCTTCGTCGGCGCCGGCTTCCAGCAGCAGTTCCTTCCAGCGCAGGGCACAGGCCAGCATGTCGTCCTTGTGCTGCGGCAGGGCACTGATACTCGGAATGCGGATGAGGCTGAACAGCTCGTCCATGAATCGGTTTTCGTTCGCTTGAATGTATGCTTTGATTTCCATGGTTTCGTAGATGTTATAGTAGGTTTTATGGGTTTCTGTTTCGTTTTTCTTTCGCGGTGCGGTTCGAGGGACTTACAGCTGCGTGGTCTTGTCAATCAGGTAGAAGTCGAGCAAGGTCATTGCCGCCATGGCTTCCACGATGGGCACCGCCCGCGGCAGTACGCAGGCATCGTGCCGTCCTTTCGCTTTCAGCGTGGTGTCGGTGCCGTCGATGTTCACCGTATGCTGTTCCATGAGCAGCGTCGCCACCGGTTTGAAAGCCACCCGGAAATAGATGTCCTGTCCGTTGCTGATGCCCCCCTGGATACCCCCCGAGAAGTTGGTCCGGGTTTCCACCCGTCCGTGGTTGTTGTAGAATACGTCGTTCTGTTCGCTGCCCTTCAGCTCCATGGAGTCGAAGCCCTGTCCGTAGGCAAAGCCTTTCACGGCGTTGATGCTCAGCATGGCATGACCCAGGGCGGCATGCAGTTTGCCGAAGACCGGTTCGCCCAAGCCGATGGGACAACCCGTCACCACGCAACTGATTACCCCTCCAATGGTATCGCCGGCTCCCTTCATCTGTTTGATGAGGGCGGCCATTTCTTCGGCCTTTTCCGGATCCGGGCAACGCACGTCGTTGGTCTCGATCAGTGAGAAGTCATAGTCCTTGTAGTCCTTCTCCAGTTTGATGCCGCCTACCTGCGAGGTATAGGCCGTGATGTGGATGCCCAGCTGCTTCAGTGCCAGTTTGGCCAAGGCACCGCCCACCACGCGGGCAATGGTTTCGCGGGCCGACGACCGTCCGCCCCCCCGATGGTCGCGGATGCCGTATTTCTGCAGGTAGGTATAGTCTGCATGCGACGGGCGGAACAGGTTTCTCAGATTCTCGTAGTCGTTCGAGTGCTGGTTCTTGTTCCAGACCAGGAAGCCGATGGGACATCCGGTGGATTTTCCTTCGAAGATACCCGACAGGAACTCCACGGTATCCGGTTCCTTGCGGCTGGTGGTCAGGAGAGACTGGCCGGGACGGCGGCGGTTCAGTTCGTGCTGCACGAAATCCATGTCGATGGAAATGCCGGCCGGGAAGCCGTCGATGACGCCACCCACTGCCGGTCCGTGCGATTCGCCGAAACTGGTCAAGCGGAAAAGATTGCCAAATGAGTTGAACATAGTGCTTTTGTATTTGGGTATAGTTTAATTTTCTTGGAGTTTGTTTGAAAAGTAAAGATAGTGATTTTTTCGGATAGAAGGAGTGTTTCTTTCAAGTTTTGTCAGACGGTGGACAGAAATTAGTTATTTTTGTCATCAGACATAGGAAATACTAGGATTTCCTTATTTCAAAGTTACTAACCTTATAAAGTGGTCTATTATGAAGGCAAAAAGAAACGTATTGGGGGGAAGATGGCTGATGGTGTGTATTCTTCTCCTTCTTTCCTGGGAAGGGAAGGCGACCGGATTGTCCGGTGATGTCATCTATCTGCAGGGAGAAGAATGGGAGTTATTGGATAAGCCCATTAATCGGGATTCTATCCTGTATCATCGGCTGATGGATTATTTGCCGGACAATCATTGCATCACTACATCCAATTGGGAAGGCTATACAGCCTATTGGGAAATTC
>AMCI01005279.1_pt1 | contig 25676 bp, 26 predicted proteins | sample 419838 | NCBI WGS metagenome assembly AMCI01 (sample SAMN01090643, study PRJNA158313) | gut metagenome
CAAACGCTTAATTTATAGAACATCCCTTATTTGTGTTTGAAGTTTTATATTTGATATGCAAAACTAGTTTATTTTTTGAAAAAAAAGTAATTTTGTGCTTTGATAGTATGGCATGTTGCATTGGGTATAAAATAGGATTCATACATTAATTTATATAGGTAGTAATATGAAATATAACTTCGATGAAATAATAGACCGTTTCGGAACAGATTCTGTAAAGTGGGACGGCGTGGAAGGTCGTTGGGGACGTAAGGATTTGATGCCGATGTGGGTGGCTGATATGGATTTCCGTACCGCTCCGTTTGTAATTGAGGCGATTCGTAAGAGACTGGAGCATGAGGTGCTTGGCTATACTTTTGCTTGTAAAGAATGGGCGGAATCCATTATTAATTGGATACAGACCCGTCACGGCTGGAAGGTAACACCGGAAATGCTGACTTTTGCTCCGGGTATTGTACGCGGGCTGGCTTTGGCTATACAGTGTTTTACTGAAAAGGGGGATAAGGTGATGGTAATGTCGCCGGTGTATCATCCTTTCTTTCAGGTTACTCAGAAAAACGGCAGAAAGGTGGTATTCAGTTCACTGGTGCTTAGCGAGGGGCAATATCACATTAATTTCGACCGTTTCCGTAAGGATGTGGAAGGATGTAAAATTCTGATTCTAAGTAATCCGCACAATCCGGGCGGACGGGTTTGGACGAAGGAGGAATTGGTACAGATTGCTGATATCTGTTTTGAAAGCGGTACGTTGGTGATTTCGGACGAAATTCATGCCGATTTGACTTTGCCGCCTTATAAGCATAAGGCTTTTGCCACGGTATCGGAAAAGGCGCGGATGAATTCGTTGGTTTTCATGTCTCCGAGCAAGGCTTTCAATATGCCGGGGGTGGCCAGTTCGTTTGCTGTCATCGAGAATGAGGAAATCTGCCGTCAGTTCCAGGCTTATATGGAGGCAGGTGAGTTTAGCGAGGGTCATGTATTTGCTTATCTGAGTGTGGCAGCTGCCTATAGTCATGGTACGGAATGGCTCGATCAGGTATTGGATTATATTTTGGAGAACATTAATTTTACGGAAAGATTTTTGAACGAACAGATTCCTTCTGTGTCGATGATTCGTCCGCAGGCTTCTTTCCTTGTTTTTCTGGATTGTCGCAAACTGGGCTTGTCTCAGGAGGGCTTAAACGATTTGTTTGCCGATAAAGCGCATTTGGCTTTGAATGATGGAACTACCTTTGGTAAGGAAGGAGAAGGGTTTATGCGTCTGAACGTGGCATGTCCGCGGTCGGTATTGGAAAAAGCATTGACTCAGCTACGTGATGCTGTGGCTGCTTATGTGTAAGCTGGCGGTTGTGCTTGATAGAAATTTCTCCCGTCCCAGGTGTTGCCTGTGGCGGGGGAAGTCTTTATAAAGCCAGTCGGGCGATTTCCTCTGCTGTGTCTACGATATAGGCTGGGCGTCCGGCTTCCAGTTCTGTCCGCGGTCGGAATCCCCAGGTTACGCCGCAAGCAGTTACGCCTGCATTGGCGGCGGTTTGCATGTCTACTCCGGAATCACCTACATAAAGTGTGTCTTCTTTTTCTACCAGTGCTGCTTTTAGAATATCATGAACGATGGTTGGGTCGGGTTTCACGTTGATGCCTTCCCGTTGCCCTAACACGGCTGTGAAGCGGATTTCAGGGAAATAGTGGGCTACCAGTTTTTCGGTGGCACTTTGGTATTTGTTGGATGCCACTGCCAGCTGGATGCCTGCTGTTTGCAGTCGGAGAAGCAAGGCGGAAATGCCGGGATACGGGTTGCTGTCATCGGCGTTGTGAACATCGTAGTGGGCTAAAAATTGGTTGCGCATACGCAGCACGTTTTCTTCAGTCTTTTCGCCCTCGGGCAACGCTCTTTCAAATAGTTTGTTGATGCCGTTGCCTACCATGAAATTGTATGCTGCCACTTCATGAGTGGGGAACCCTAAACAGGACAGGGCATGGTTGGTGCTGTGGGCCAAATCGGCAATCGTATTCAGCAGTGTACCGTCCAAGTCGAATATTACCAGTTTTTTCATTGAGTTTTTATCGTTATGTTTAGGCCGCAAAGGTAGAAAAGAAATGCAAGATATTGAAATAATCGTTTGTAGGCTGAAAATAAGTTTATATCTTTGCACAAAATTTAACTATTAAAAGATATGAGTTACAACTTGTTGAAAGGAAAAAGAGGGATTATCTTCGGAGCGCTGAACGAACAGTCTATTGCCTGGAAAGTGGCAGTACGTGCTGTAGAAGAAGGCGCAACCATTACATTGTCAAATACTCCGATGGCTATCCGCATGGGTGAAGTCAATGCATTGGCGGAAAAGTTGAACTGTCAGGTGATTCCTGCTGATGCTACTAATGTAGAGGATTTGTCGAATGTGTTCAAGACTTCTATGGAAGTGTTGGGTGGACCGATTGATTTCGTTCTTCATTCTATTGGTATGTCTCCCAATGTTCGCAAGAAACGTACTTACGATGACTTGGATTATGGAATGTTGGACAAAACATTAGATATCTCAGCAGTCTCTTTTCATAAAATGATTCAAGCAGCTAAAAAACTGAATGCTATTGCTGAATACGGTTCTATCGTTGCTTTGAGTTATGTTGCTGCACAGCGTACTTTCTATGGCTATAACGATATGGCAGATGCCAAAGCTCTGTTGGAGTCTATCGCTCGTAGCTTCGGTTATATTTATGGTCGCGAACATCACGTACGCGTGAATACAATCTCTCAGTCTCCTACATTTACGACTGCCGGTTCGGGTGTGAAGGGGATGGACAAACTGTATGATTTCGCTAACCGTATGTCACCGCTGGGTAATGCTTCTGCTGATGAGTGTGCCGACTATTGTATTGTTATGTTCTCTGACTTAACTCGCAAAGTGACTATGCAGAATCTTTTCCACGATGGTGGTTTCTCTAGTGTAGGTATGAGTCTTCGTGCGATGGCTACTTATGAAAAGGGCTTGGATGAGTACAAGGACGAAAATGGTAATATAATTTACGGATAATAAACTATGAATTTGCGGATTTCTCTTCTTTTACTTTGGGTATGTATGTTCTTCACAGCTTGTGACTTTAGTACAAGTACGGCTGTGAAGCAGGACGAAGAAGAGATTTCTGTGTTGAGATATGATAAGCTGTTGGGCGAATTTGTTCGCTCCAACAGTTTTTCTGCTATGCAGAAGTTGACGATGGATTATCGACTGCAGACTCAGACTTTGATTGAGGATGTGTTGTCTATCGGATCGGTGAAAGATGACAGCATTGCGCAGCGTCTGCAAAAATTCTATTCTGATACTACGCTGGTTCGTCTCATTGAGGATGTGGATGATAAGTTTCCTGCCTTGGATGAGGTGGAAAAACAGCTTTCTAAGGGGTTTAAGAAACTGAAGAAGGAGGTGCCCAACCTGAAAGTGCCTCACATCTATGCGCAGATTTCTGCTTTCAATGAATCAATCGTTTTGGTCGATTCGCTCTTGGGTATCAGTCTGGATAAATACATGGGGGAGGACTATCCTCTGTATAAGCGTTTTTATTATGATTATCAGTGTCGGTCCATGCGTCCCGACCGAATCGTTCCGGATTGTTTTGTCTTTTATTTGTTGGGCTGTTATCCACTGGAATACCATAAGGGTACTTGTCTGATTGATTTGATGTTGCACTATGGCAAGATGAATTATGTTATGCAGAAACTCTTGGGATATGGAGACATTGGAGAAGCGATGGGGTATTCGAAAGAGGAGATTGCCTGGTGTAAGAAAAACGAAAAATTTGTTTGGGATTACATGTGTGCACGAGGACATCAGTTTGCTCGTGACCCGATGGTGATTCGTTATTATATGAAGCCGGCTCCTGCTGTGGACATGCTCGATGGAAATGCTCCTTCTATGATTGGTACTTGGGTAGGGGCACGGATTGTGACTTCTTACATGAAGACGCATAAGCATTTGAAATTGAAAGATTTATTGGAATTCAGTGATTATCATCGGATGTTTGAGGAATCGGGTTACTTGTCTTCAAACTAAGCACTGTTTTTCTTCTATTGTTTTATTACTTTTTTTTCGATTATTAAAAGTGGAAACTGCTTTGTATTTATTGCCCGTTACTTTGGGGGATACTTCCGTTGAAAAGGTGTTACCTGCTTACAATAAGGAGATTATAGCGGGTATCCGGCATTTTATTGTAGAGGACGTTCGTTCTGCACGCCGTTTCTTGAAAAAGGTGAACAAGGATATCGATATTGATGCCTTGACTTTTTACCCGCTCAACAAGCATACTTCTCCGGAAGCTATTTCCGGTTATCTGAAGCCTTTGATGAACGGATTTTCTATGGGGGTCATTTCGGAAGCAGGTTGTCCGGCTGTGGCCGATCCAGGGGCTGATGTGGTGGCTATTGCTCAGCGGAAAAACTTGAAAGTGGTGCCGCTTGTAGGTCCGTCTTCTATAATTCTTTCGGTGATGGGGTCGGGTTTCAATGGGCAGAGTTTTGCCTTCCATGGTTACTTACCTATCGAACCGGCGGAGCGTGCCAAGAAAATCAAAATGCTGGAGCAGCGGATTTATAGCGAGAATCAGACTCAGCTTTTTATTGAGACTCCTTACCGTAATCACAAAATGGTGGAGGATATCTTGCAGAACTGCCGTCCGCAAACGAAATTGTGTATAGCTGCCAATATCACTTGTGAGGGTGAATATATCCATACTCGCACGGTGAAGGAATGGAAGGGTCAGGTTCCTGATTTGGCTAAAATTCCTTGTATTTTTCTCTTATACAAATAACATCTTTCAGATGTTCGTATTCTTCTTCAAAGCAGCTGCTGAAGAAGTTTTTCCCTAGGTTCTCTTCAATTTGCTTGAAGTTCCACACTTTGCTGTTCTTTAATGGGCAGGAGGTCAAGACGGAGTCGTCTTTCATGTCGATGATGTATAGGTAGATGAGTCGGTTGGTCTCTTCATTTTGAAAGTGGTATACTATGTTGAATTCCGGTTTCATGTGGCTGGAATGTGGGAAGGTTGCATTGATTAATCGCGTGGTTCCTGTGTGTAAGGTTTCTCCATATTTTAGGTAGGTCTCCATTGGTATGTCCATTTTGTTCTTTTCAAAAGAGGCTGTGGAGGGACGACTGCATAGAAACAGCATGCCGTGGGTTGTGATGGCGATTCTGATTACCGGGTTGATATGGGTGTTTGGAGTGTTGCTTGTTTCTATCATCGGCATTTTACCTATTACATCGCCTTTCAGATTGACGATGGGGATGATTTCGTTGTGAGAGAGCAGCTGGTTGAAGAAGTGGATGGCTAACTGATTGAGCAGGATGGTGATGATGAACAGGGTAGGGGGAAGTATCTTGTAGAGGATAAATGCACCGGTGGGGCTCTGCGGCCCTTTTGATATGATGGTAAAGCTGATGATGATGAAATGAATGATGCCAAGCAGGAGTGCTATGCGGGCTGACACAACTGCCGCTTCTACTCCTTGTTCATAAAGTGGTTTGTGTTTCGAATTTATTTTTTCCAGTAAGTGATTGATGATTCTTTTTTTGTGCAGAAAGAGTATGAGCATGGGAATCAGAATACTCACTTCCAGGGTCAAGGGGAGAGCCCCGGTAGGTATGTGGTCTCCCGGTATGAATGACGCGAGGGATATTAGTGTTAGCATGACCGTTGACAGGTAGAGTATAAAGTTTGGAACCTGTATCTTTTTCTGTCTGTGTGAAAGGAAGATACCTATCATACCGATACCGCTACCTATGTATATGGCAATGTCTTGTGTGATTATTTCGCATAAGAATATGGAAATAATCACAGGGACAAAGCCTAATGACATGTTGAAGGTTGAAGAAAGTAGTCCTTTATGGTTCATCTTTTACTTTGTTTTATAGTCGGTTCTTGCCTATAAAACAAATTGTGCTTGTATTTTGTTTGTTATCGGATGTGTTTTTCTGCGTGATAAGAGGAACGAACCAGCGGTGCACTTTCTACAATGTTAAATCCTTTCTTGAGCCCGATTTCTTTGTATCTGGCAAATTGTTCGGGCGTGATGTAGGCTGCAACCGGATAATGTCGATGGCTGGGTTGCAGGTATTGTCCGATAGTTAGAATCTGACATCCTACTGCCAATAAATCGTCCATCAACACTTCCACTTCTTCGGGAGTTTCGCCCAATCCTACCATGATGCCGCTCTTGGCTGTAACTCCTTGAGAGGCGATATGGCCGATGACTTTTAGGCTGGTTTCATAGTTGGCTGCACTGCGTACCTGTGGACTGATGCGTTTAACGGTTTCCATGTTGTGCGAGATGATGTTGGGGCCTGCTTCAATGACTTGGTCTACCAGTTCCAGCTTTCCTTGGAAATCCGGTATCAGGACTTCGGTAGTAGTCGACGGATTCAGCCGTTTGATCTCTCGGATGGTTTTTGCCCAGTGGGCTGCCCCTAAATCTGGTAGGTCGTCACGGTCTACTGAGGTGATGACGGCATGGCTCAATTTCATCAGTGCGATGGATTCGGCAACATGCGTGGGTTCGTTTTCATCCAACGGATGAGGACGTCCTGTCTGTGTGTTGCAGAATTTGCAGCTTCGGGTACAGATGTCTCCGCCAATCATGAAGGTAGCGGTTCCTTTTCCCCAGCACTCGCCCATGTTCGGGCAACGCCCGCTGCTGCATATCGTATGCAGGCAGTGGGAGTCGACTATTTTTTTTGTTTCGGTGTATCTTTCGTTGGCACCGATATTGATTTTAAGCCATTCTGGCTTTCGTACTCTGTCTTTCATTATAGGTTGTTTAAGAAGAAGTTGGTTAACTTGGTATATAAGTGGTGGCGTGTATTCCCGCCATAGATTCCGTGGTTTCGGTTGGTATAGACTTGCATATCAAATTGCTTGCCCAGCTGTACCAGCCATTCTGCATATTCTGTGCAGTTTTGATAGTGCACGTTGTCGTCGGCCATACCATGTACCAGCAACAGGTTTCCGTGTAATTTTTCTGCGCGACTGAATGTAGATGAGGCTTTGTATCCTTCTGCATTTTCTTTGGGTGTGCGCATGAAGCGTTCCGTGTATATGGTATCGTAGAATTTCCAGTCGGTAGGAGCGGCCACTGCTACGCCGGCTTTAAATACAGGTGTGCCTTCACTCATGCTCATGATGGTCATGTAGCCTCCATAACTCCATCCCCAAATACCGATGCGGTTTTTGTCAACATAGGATTGCTTGCCCAGATAGAGTGCTGTTTCTACTTGGTCTTTGGCTTCTTTTACACCGATTTTCAGGTAGGTGCATTTCTCAAAGGCTTCTCCTCTTCCGCCCGTTCCTCGTCCGTCTACACAAACTACGATGTAGCCCAGGCTGGCCATGTAGGTTTCCCAACTGATTCCCCATGTGTCCAGTACCTGCTGTGAGCCGGGACCGCTGTATTGGAACATGAGCACCGGATATTTTTTCGAAGCGTCAAAATCGGTGGGTTTCATCATCCAGCCGTTGAGACTGACACCGTCGGTAGTCTGGAAGGTGAAAAACTCCTTTTGCGGAATGGCATAGCCTGCCAGTCTGTTTTTTAGGTTTTCGTTGTCGACCAATGTCTTGAGCGTTTTGCCAGTATTGTCGTTCAAGGTGACCGTCATCGGGTTGTTTACACTGGTGTATTTGTTCATAAAGTATTTCAGCGAACGGCTGAATTGGGGCTGGTTGGTTCCGGTTTGCTGCGAGAGTTTAGTTTTTCTACCTTTTTTGTCGGTCTTATACACGGCTAGTCGCAACGGGCTTTCTTCGTTGCTGGTGTAGTAGAATGTACCCTCTTTCTCGTCATAGCCCAAGAAGTCCTTGACTTCAAACTGTCCGTTGGTTACTTTCTTAATCAGGTTGCCTCCCATGCTGTACCAGTAGAGGTGGCTGTAGCCGTCACGCTCGCTGAGCAATGTGAAGTTTTCGGGGTAGAAATGGATGTTATCGAATATATTTTCTTTAATATAGTAGGGTGATTCATCGCGCAACACCAGTTTGCAGACAGTGGAGCGAGGATCTGCAAAGTAGAGTTCAAAACGGTTTTGGTGACGGTTGAGTGTCATGATTGCCAGTTTGCTGGCATCTCGCGTGAAGCGGATGCGGGGGATGTATCCGTCGGCATCCAAGGGGAGTTTCATGGTGCGGGTGACGTGCGATTTGATGTCGTAGGTACGGACTTCTACCTTGGAGTTGGGATAACCAGCTTTAGGGTATTTGTAGGTGTAGGCTCCGGGATAGTCGTTGAAGGCATCCATGTGTGGAGCTTGTCCTGCAAATACCGGGAAGGTGTATGACGGCACCTCTGTTTCGTCAAAGCGGATGAAAGCGATTTGTGAGTTGTCGGCACTGAATTCCAATGCGCGGTTGAAGCTGAACTCTTCTTCATACACCCAGTCGGGGATTCCGTTGATGATGGCATTTCGCTTTCCGTCTTCTGTCACCTGACTTTCGCTGTTGCCATATAGCAGCTTTACGAGGAATATGTTATTGTCGCGCACAAAAGCAATCATGGTGCCGTCGGGCGAGAAGACTGGTACTTGTTGCGGACCTCCATCCGATAGTTTTTCGATGATGTTGTTTGTTGTCACGCCTTTGTCGTTCCGTTTAAGTGGGTAGATATAGTGAACAGCTGTATACGAACGGCGGTAAATCGGAGTAATCTGTGTGGCAATCAGGAGTTTTTGTCCATCAGGAGAAAACTGGTAGCTGTCAAAATGTTTGAAATCGCATTCTCTGGCTGTGGCCACGTCGAAGATGACTTCTACTTTTTCCCCGGTTTTGAATGAGTATTTGATGATTTGTGTTCCTTGCGGATTCATCTGTGTGTAGAATTCTCCATCTGGTGTGGGGATGACACCGTAAATGTTTTCCGGACGGAAAGAGCCGGAGGTGATTTCTTTCAGATTGAGTGCCTTGGTTGTCTGTGCCATTCCGGTCAGGCAGATGAGGCAAAGCAATAGGGTAATGCTGATTTTTTTCATTTGTTTTATCGTTTTTTTTCGTACTTGCAAAAATAACAATAAACTTAGATTCAGCAAAAACTAAAGGATTTTTATGCTTTTTGTGTTGGCTTATCTTTCTGTATTGGCGGAGAGATAGGCAAGAATTTCTGTTTCCTGCTCAGGATGAAACCATCGTATGTTGGTGTCACGCTTAAACCAGGTCATTTGTTTACGTGAATAGATGCGCGAATTTTGTTTTATTTTTTCTATGGCAAAGGGAAGTTCCCACTTCCCGTCGAGGTAGTTGAACAACTCTTTGTATCCCACGGTGTTGAGGGAGTTTTGTTTTCGGTAGGGCAGTACGGAGCGTACTTCTTCCAGTAATCCTTCTTCCATCATGATGTCTACCCGCCGGTTGATGCGTTCGTAGAGTTCTTCCCGGTCGCGTGTGAGTCCTACCTTAATGATGCGGAAGGGGCGTTCTTTCTTGCTTTGGGTGCGGAAAGAGGTATAGGTGCGTCCGGTCATGTAGCAGATTTCCAGTGCATGAATCACCCGTTTCGGGTTTTTCAAATCGACTTGCCGATAGTAGTCGGGGTCCAGTAGTCGGAGTTCGCTGCATAGTTGTTCGAGTCCTTCCTTTTCATATTTCTGAAGCATCAGTGTCCGCGTTTCAGCGTCTACCGTGGGAATGTCGTCAATGCCTTTACAAATGGCGTCAACGTACATCATGGAACCTCCTGTGAGAACCACGGTGGAATGGCGTGTGAAGAGTTCGGTAAGTATTTCCATGGCATCGGTCTCGTATTGAGCGGCACTGTAATAGTCGTTCAGATGGAGGGTGCCGACTAAGTGGTGGGGCACACGGGCCAGCTGTTCGGGGGTGGGGGCAGCCGTGCCTATTTTCAGTTCGGCATAGAGCTGTCTTGAGTCTGCCGATACAATTTCGGTGTTGAAATGCTCGGCTATTCGCAAACTTAATTCGGTTTTACCTACGCCCGTGGGGCCAATGAGAACAATGAGTGTGGACAATGGAAATAATCTATGAGGTGAATGGATATGTATGCATAAAAAGTTGAGTGCTGAAACCGGTGATTACAGCACTCAACTCAGAACGCTTAGCGATAATTTAATATTTGTCTTCGTCGTAAGGATTGCTCGATCCTCCGATATCAAAGCCTTCCTGATCGAAATCTTCCATATCGAAGTCTTGGTCACCGTAGAAGTTTTCATCCAAGTCGAGTGCTCCGCTTGTGGCAGCCATCTCTTCGAAGTCGACTGTCTGCTTGGGAGCGTCGCCTATTTTCTTGGTACACTTGGCTCCTTTTATCTCTTTCCCTGTGATGATTTCAGACAGTTCAATGAAGAAGCAGCGTTCGGTCATGTAGTCGAATACGTAGATTAATTTCTGCTTTTCGTCCTCCACCAATTCGCTGATGATTGTATCTTTCATTACCCAACTGTCCATCTCTGGATTGTCGTCCATTTCTTCCAGGGTAATTTCTTTTCTTTTTCCCAGTCGTCATCACAGATAAAGAATGAAGTCATCTGGTCGTTGGTGTAGCCTGTTGATTTCAGAATTGCTTTGTGGAAATCATAAAAGGTTGCATCTGGATTGATTTGAATTTCTCTGATAAAATCGTCTGCTTCATCAGATATGATGGTAAATCTGTATATCATAATTTGTTCGATTGAAACTTCTTATCTAATAATACCACGTTCTGAATTTCGGATGAAATTGAGGATGTACTCTATTTCGGGAGTCTTTTCAAATTCATCTTCTATTTTCTTTAAAGCTTCGGTTGTGTTTAATCCGCTTTGATAGATAATGCGGTATGCGTTGTGAATCTGTTCAATGATTTCATTGGAAAAGCCACGGCGCCGCAGACCGATGATGTTGATGCCGCTGAAAGCAATGGGTTCGCGTCCGGCAATGATATAAGGCGGAATGTCTTTGCTGAAGCGTGAACCACCTTGAATCATGACATGACTTCCCACGTGGCAGAACTGGTGCATCAGCACGTTGGCACTGACTATCGCATTGTCATCAATGACAATCTCTCCGGCCATTTTGGTGGAGTTTCCGATAATACATCCATTGCCGATGATTGCGTCGTGAGCCACGTGTACGCCTTCCATCAACAGGTTGTTGCTTCCAACGACCGTACGCCCTTTAGCTGCTGTACCGCGGTTGATTGTCACATTCTCGCGGATTAAATTGTTGTCTCCAATTTCGGCTGTAGTTTCTTCTCCGCGGAACTTCAAGTCTTGGGGTACGGCTCCAATCACAGCACCCGGAAAAATGGTGTTTCCGTTTCCGATGCGTGAACCATACAAGATATTCGCATTGGCCATAATCTTGTTGTTATCGCCAATAACTACGTTTTTATCAATAAATACGAATGGCGCAATTTCTACATTTTCCCCGATTTTAGCTTCGGGATGAATATACGCTAAGGGACTTATCATATTTTTACTAATTTATTACTTGTTCTTGACTATCTGTGCCATAAATTCGGCTTCGCAGACAACTTTTTCTCCTACGAAAGCATATCCTTTCATGGTAGAAATGCCCCGGCGGATGGGAGCCAGCAGTTCCACACGGAAAATCAGTGTGTCTCCGGGCACCACTTTCTGGCGGAATTTTACTCCATCAATCTTCATGAAATAGGTGGAGTAACGGTCGGGTTCATCTACCGAATTGAGCACGAGCAAACCACCTACCTGTGCCATGGCTTCTATTTGTAAGACTCCCGGCATCACCGGTTCTTGCGGGAAATGGCCTTGGAAGAAAGGTTCGTTGGAAGTGATGTTCTTTACACCTACAATGTAGTTGGCACCAATTTCAATTACCTTGTCTACCAGCTGGAACGGATAGCGGTGGGGCAAGAGCTCACGGATGCGGTTTACGTCCATGATGGGCGGACGGTTGCAATCGTAGCTGGGAGCCTGGATTTCGTGCAGGCGAATTTCCTTGCGCATCTGTCGGGCAAACTTGTTGTTGATGGTGTGTCCCGGACGGGTAGCGATGATACGGCCTTTGATAGGCTTGCCGATGAGGGCAAGGTCGCCGATGATATCCAGCAACTTGTGGCGGGCACATTCGTTGGGCCATACCAGCGGCTTGTGGTTGATATATCCCAGTTGACTGGCATCCATGTGAGGGACTCCCATAATATCAGCCAGTTTGTCGTAGTTTTCTTGCGACATCAGGCGTTCGTAGATGACGATGGCATTGTCCAAGTCACCCCCTTTTATCAGACCGGCTGCAAGCAGCGGCTCTATCTCCCGCACAAAAACGAAGGTGCGGCTGGCTGCCACTTCGTCCTTGAATTTGCTCATGTCTTCGAGCGTGGCAAACTGGTTGGGAATGATGGTTGAATCATAAGAAACCAATACATTCAGGCTGAAGTTTTCGTCAGGTAAAACAATGATGGAAGAACCTGTGGTTTCGTCACGGAATTCTATCTTCGATTTGATGATATAGAAATCCTTGATGGCATTCTGTTCCACGGTTCCAACTCGTTCGATTTGTTCTACATAATACTGCGCACTACCGTCCAAAATAGGAAATTCCGGACCATTCACCTGGATGAGGCAGTTGTCGATGCCTAAAGCATACAAGGCAGCCATTCCATGTTCCACTGTGCTTACTTTTACTCCGTTCTTCGACAAAACTGTGCCGCGCGTCGTTTCCGTGACATTGTCGGCCACTGCATCAATGATGGGATGCCCTTCCAAGTCGATGCGTTGGATTTTATATCCATGATTGTCTGGAGCTGGATTAAATGTAACTGTAAGGTCAAGTCCAGTGTGAAGACCCTTCCCGCTTAGTGAAAAGCTTTCTTTCAGCGTTTTTTGTTTCAGCATTGGTTACTTATTTAATTGTTGTTTTAATTCTTCTACTTCTTTACGTAATTTGTTCAGTTCGGTATACATGTCAGGCAGTTTCTTGGCCATCACTGCAGCCTTGAAATACGCTTTGGGCTCCATTGGAGGCGTACCGATGAGCTGGCTGTTGGCCTTGATGCTTCCGGGCACTCCCGATTGGGCTCCCAAGTTGACATGATCGCCTATCTTGATATGTCCGGCAATACCTACCTGACCGCCGAACATGCACCATTCTCCTATTTTCGTGGATCCGGCTATACCCACTTGAGCAGCCATCACCGTGTGAGATCCGATCTCGTCGTTGTGGGCTATCTGTACGAGGTTGTCGATTTTAGCACCTCTGTGAATAATCGTTGCTCCCATGGTGGCACGGTCTACACAGGCATTGGCACCGATGTCTACTTTATCTTCCAGAATTGCAATTCCGATTTGTGGTATCTTGTCATATCCGTTGGGTGTAGGGGCAAAACCAAAACCGTCGGCTCCAATTACCGCACCGGAATGGAGGATACACTCGTTGCCGATACGGCAGTCATGATAAACGTTTACATGGGAATAAAGCAGGCATCCGTTGCCTACCTTTACTCCGTCACCGATGAAAGTGTGGGGATAGATTTGTGTGTTATCTCCAATGACAGCATTTTCGCCTACATAAGCAAAAGCACCGATATATACGTTTTCTCCAATCTGGGCAGACGGAGAAACAAAAGCCAATGAGTCGATTCCTTGTTTTTTAGGTTTGCTCATTTCATAGAGGTTGAGCAATTTAGCAAGGCTTTCGTATGCGTTGTCTACTTTGATTAAAGTCGTATGGATTTCACGCTCGGGAGTGAAATCTTTATTTACTAAGACAATGCTTGATTGTGTTTCGTAGATATAAGGTGTATATTTGGGGTTTGACAGGAAAGAAATAGCTCCGGGCATTCCTTCTTCTATTTTTGCGAATGTATGCACCGTTGCGTTTTCGTCTCCGATGATTTCCCCCTGGATAAATGCTGCAATTTGCTTAGCCGAGAACTCCATGTCTTTACTTTAATTTAAATTACTTCACAAATAACGGATTTTTTTTTCAGATTTCCGTTCTATTATTATGAATATTTTATGTTTATCTATTAAAAGGTGGTTTTCCTATTGTCATTTGCCGCGTTGTATATCTCCTTTCGATGGGAGTGAAACTCACGGGTTCGCTTCGGAAAGGGGATGTCTAACTGACGTCTGACATGCAAAGTTAATTCTTTTTTTTTGGTCTTCAGCCATAGCCTTCCATGATTTTTCTACTTTCCCTGTTTTTGTAGCTTATTGTCTTTGTTCTCTATAGGTGGCTCGTTTTTTATGAAAGGGATTGTATATGAAAGGGGGTGTATATGAAGAAAATAGGGAGAAGTAAACGCTGGTTTCCGTTTTTCTTCTCCCTATTATGGGTTGTTTTCTTATTTGTTTGTCAGTTTTTTCAACTGTTCAGCCATTTGTGCCTGCACTTTTTGTGCTGCTGCACGGGCTGCTTCGGCAAATTTCTCGGTTTTGTCTACGTAGATAATGCCGCGTGAAGAATTGACAATCAAGCCACAGCTGCTGTTCATTCCCCACTTGCACACTTCTTCGAGCGAACCGCCTTGTGCACCGATGCCCGGTACCAACAGGAAGTGGTTCGGAACAATTTTGCGGATATCTTCGAAAGCGCGTCCCTGGGTAGCACCTACCACATACATCATACGGTCATCTCCTGCCCAGTCTTGTGATTTGCGTAACACCTTTTCAAACAAACGTTCTCCATTGGGGTCTTCTGTCAACTGGAAGTCGTGAGAGCCTTTGTTGGATGTCAGTGCCAGAAGAATGACCCATTTCCCTTCGTAGGTGAGGAACGGAGTCACGCTGTCTTCACCCATGTAGGGAGCCACCGTCACGGAGTCGATGTTCAGCTCTTCGAAGAACGTGCGGGCATACATGGCTGATGTATTGCCGATGTCACCCCGTTTCGCATCTGCGATGATAAACTGGTCGGGATAATTTTCCTTGATGTAGTTTACGGTTTTCTCAAAAGCAATCCATCCTTTTACTCCCATACTTTCATAGAAAGCAAGGTTGGGTTTATAAGCTATACATAAGTCGGCTGTAGCATCAATGATGGCTTTGTTGAATGTAAAGATAGGATCTTCTTCCTTCAGCAAATGTTCCGGAATCTTTTTGATGTCCGTGTCCAGACCTACGCACAGGAATGATTGCTTGCGTTTTATGTTTTCAAATAACTGTTCTTTCGTCATGGCTTTATACTTTTTAGATTATAATTCGCTTTCTTTCAATCGCTCTGCATTTTCGGCAACAATCAAGTGGTCGATGCAATCTTGAATGTCGCCATCCATGAAGGCGGCGAGGTTATAAATGGTATAGTTGATGCGGTGGTCGGTGATTCGTCCTTGCGGATAGTTGTATGTACGGATCTTGGCCGAACGGTCGCCGGTAGATACCATCGTTTTTCGTTTAGAGGCGATGTCATCGATGTATTTCTGGTGTTCTTTGTCGTAGATGAACGTACGCAGACGGGCCAGTGCACGCTCTTTGTTCTTGGGCTGGTCACGTGTTTCGGTACATTCAATCAGGATTTCTTCTGATACACCGGTATTGGGGTTTTTCCAGAGGTAACGCAGACGTACTCCCGATTCCACTTTATTTACGTTCTGTCCGCCGGCACCACCGCTTCGGAAAGTATCCCATTTGATTTCACCTTCGTTGATGACTACATCAAACTCTTCCGCTTCGGGGAGAACGGCAACGGAGGCAGCCGATGTGTGTACACGGCCCTGCGTTTCGGTGGCCGGCACGCGCTGTACGCGGTGCACTCCCGATTCGTATTTCAGAATTCCATATACATTGTCACCGGTGATGCTGCATACAATTTCCTTGAAACCGCCTGCAGTTCCTTCGTTGGCACTCGAAACTTCCAATTTCCACCCCTTGGATTCACAGAACTTGGCATACATGCGAAAGAGGTCGCCGGCAAAAATAGCAGCTTCATCTCCTCCGGCGCCACCCCGTATTTCAAGGATAGCGTTCTTGCTGTCTTGCGGGTCGGCAGGGACCAGCATCAACTTGATTTCTTCTTCCAATACCGGAAGGCGTTCCTGGCTGATGTCCATTTCTTCTTTGGCCATATCACGCATGTCTGCATCCGACTCGCTGGCAAGAATGTTCTTTGCTTCTTCGATGTTGCCCAGCAGTTGCATATACTCTTTGCGGGCTTTCATCAATGCGTCCAAATCCTTGTATTCTTTCGTCAGTTTGACATAGCGTTTCTGGTCGGCAATCACCGACGGGTCGGTGATCAGTGTCGATATTTCTTCAAAACGGGCAACAAGGCTGTCCAATTTCTCTAGTAAGGTACTGTTCTCTGCCATTCTTTAATATCTGAATTCTCCGAATTCGCTCTTGATGATTAATTCTTTGTGGTCGCACTCTTCTATGCGTCCTACTATCTGTGCCGGAATGCCGAATGATTCGGAAATAGCAATCACTTCTTCTGCATGTTCCGGTGACAGGTACACTTCCAGACGGTGACCCATGTTGAATACTTTGTACATTTCTGCCCAGTCTGTACCGCTCTGTTCCTGGATGGTCTTGAACAACGGAGGCACCGGGAACAGGTTGTCTTTCACTACGCGGACGTTGTCGACGAAATGCAACACTTTGGTCTGCGCACCGCCGGAGCAGTGCACCATTCCGTGGATTTCCGGACGCAGTGCATCGAGCAACTTTTTCACTACCGGTGCATACGTACGGGTAGGCGAAAGAACCAGCTTTCCGGCATTGACGGGAGCATTTTCTACGCTGTCTGTCAGGCTCAGTTTGCCTGAGTAAACCAACTCTTGGGGAACAGCTGCATCGTAGCTTTCCGGGTATTTTTCTGCCAGGTATTTGCCGAACACATCGTGACGGGCACTGGTCAGTCCGTTGCTTCCCATACCGCCGTTGTATTCTTTTTCATAAGTGGCTTGACCGTAAGAAGCCAATCCCACGATGACATCTCCCGGGCGGATGTTGGCATTGTTGATGACATCCGAACGCTTCATGCGGCAAGTCACGGTAGAGTCTACGATGATGGTGCGCACCAAGTCGCCAACGTCGGCTGTTTCACCGCCGGTTGCATATACGCCGATACCCATTTCGCGCAGTTCGGCCAGCAGTTCGTCTGTGCCATTGATGATGGCGGAGATAACTTCTCCCGGAATCAGCAATTTGTTACGGCCGATGGTAGATGATACGAGGATGTTGTCAACAGCTCCCACGCACAGCAGGTCGTCGATGTTCATAATCAGGGCATCTTGTGCGATTCCTTTCCATACCGACAAATCGCCTGTTTCTTTCCAGTACAGATAAGCCAACGAAGATTTGGTACCTGCACCGTCGGCATGCATGATGTTGCAATATTCCGGATCACCTCCCAGAATGTCAGGGATGATTTTACAGAATGCTTTCGGGAAAATTCCTTTGTCAATGTTCTTGATGGCGTTGTGCACATCTTCTTTCGATGCGCTTACTCCGCGCATCATGTATCGTTGATTACTCATGAGTGATAGAATTATGTATATACAATTACAAAAGTACTGTTTTTTTATATTAAGTCAATTTATATTGGCTTTTTATCAGCGGATGATTGGATGTATTTTTCCACAAACTGGCGGACTTTTTGGGTATATTCCTGCTGGTTTTCTTTGTAGGCTACTGCATGTTCTGCCCCCGGAACAATCCATAGTTCTTTAGGCTCAGGCTTGGCTTCGTAGAGCGGGTAGACCATCCACGTGGGCACGTAGGTGTCTTTGTCGCCGTGGATGAACAGCATGGGTAGGGAGCATTGGGCTACCTGTTTCAAGGCTGAGGCTTCTTTGAAGTTCCAGCCGTATTTCTTTTCGCAGAGCCAGCTGGTGGTATACATGAGCGGGAAGGGCGGTAGCTTGAACGATGTCTTCAGTTCGTTTGAAAACTCATCCCATACGCTGGTGTAGCCGCAGTCTTCTACAAAACATTTCACAAACGGCTGTTGCGGTTCGCCCGATACCATCATCGTGGTGGCGCCTCCCATGGAGATGCCGTGTACCACCATCTGTGTGCCATTCCCGAAGAGCTGGTTGGCAATGTTCATCCATTCCAGCACGTCCCACCTGTCTTTCCATCCCATTTGGATGGCCGCTCCTTCGCTTTGACCGTGATGCTGCAGGTCGGGGAGGAGAATGTTGTATCCCAAGTCGCGGCTGTACAGATAACCAATCATCATCATGCGAATGGCATTGTCGGTATATCCATGAACGATGACGGCCGTTTTACGGGTAGGGGCAGAAGCGGCCACGTAGTAAGCGTGCAGTTGCACTCCTTGCGGGTTGACAATGAACGTGTCCTTTAAGGCATTCTCCTGTTTCAAGCTGTCTATCCATGGCCGTAAAAACGGATAGTTGTCATACATATACGGATAGGTATCCGCGTCTTTTGATAAAATTTTGGCATCCGGCACCAGGGAGAAGTTGAGCATGTAGAAACTTCCTCCGATGGTACATCCGGTCATAACCAGCATCAGCAAAATAATGCTATAAACTACTTTCTTCTTCATCCTAATCATATCTTCGTTTTAGGTAGCTGCTTCGGAAAGCTGTTACCTTATTTTTGCCATATTTCCCAGGCGGCGAAGGCCTGCAGCAACAGCATTTCCAGTCCGTTTTTCACCACCGCTCCCTGCGCTTCTCCCTTTTTCATGAAAAGGGTGTTGTTGGGATTATATAACAAATCATAAAGCAGATGGTTGGGGGTGAGTTGGTCGTAGGGAATGTCGGGGCAGAAATCTACATTCGGAAACATGCCGACCGGTGTACAGTTGACGACGACTGTATGAGCCGCCATGACCTCCGGAGTCAGTTCCTGATAAGTCAGCACATCGTCTGCCTTGTGTGTGCGTGACACGAATACGCTGTCTATGCCCAGCTGTTTCAGACCGTGGTAGATGGCTTTTGAAGCGCCACCGGTGCCTAGAATCAGGGCTTTTTGGTGATGAGGCTTCAGCAGGGGTTGTATGGATTGTGTAAATCCGATGATGTCGGAGTTATAGCCCACCAGTTTTATTTCCCCTTTGGGTTCGTGGATAATTTTAATCACATTCACAGCTCCTATCTGAGCTGCGTTGGAATCTAGTTCGTCTAGAAAGGGAATCACCTGTTCCTTATAAGGGATGGTAACGTTGAGTCCGCACAAGTTGGGATTCTCTTCAATCACTTCCATGAAATCGTTGATATGCGGAATTTCGAAATTAACGTATTCCGCATCAATGCTTTCAGATTTGAACTTTTCGTTGAAATATCCGATTGAAAATGAATGTTTCAGAGGGCATCCTATTAAACCGTATATGTCCATAACATGAAAGAATTTAAGTGAATCTGTGTTTATTTGGTTGCCGTATACAACGTGCAAATACCAAAAGTCAGTCGTTTGAAGCAGACTTTGCTGAAGCCGGCCCGCGTGATGACCTGTTGCATAACCTCTCCTTGGGGAAACACCTTGATGGTGTCGGGCAGATAGCGATACGCTTTCTGGTCTTTGGAGAGCAGTTTGCCCAATGCAGGAATGACGAGTTTGGAGTAGACTGCAAACAGCTGCTTCATCGGGAAGCGGTCGGGGGTGGTCAGTTCCAATATCACCAGGTGTCCGCCGGGTTTCAGCACGCGGCACATTTCAGACAATCCTTTGTCGAGATTTTCGAAATTGCGGATGCCGAAGGCCACTGTGATAGCGTCAAACTCATTGTCGGCAAAAGAGAGAGAAGTGCAGTCCTCCCGGGCAAAGGTGATTTTGTCCGAGAGACCTGCCTTTTTTACTTTCTCACGACCCACGTTCATCATACCTTCCGAGATGTCTGTCCCAATCAGTTCGGCGGGCTGTAGTGTCTGGCAAGCCAGGATGGCAAAGTCACCGGTGCCGGTAGCCACGTCCATCATGCGTTGGGGATGAAAAGGTTGCAGCCACAGGATGGCTTTTTTGCGCCAGCTGCGGTCGATACCGAGTGATAAGGTATGATTCAGCTTGTCGTACGCCGGAGCGATGTTGTCGAACATCTGCTCCACCTGTTCACTCTTTTTCCCGTCCTTTCCGTAAGGTTTGATATGTTCTTGTGGGTAGTCCATTGTTTTATCTTATCCGTTAATCATTGATATCACGTTCTTTTCGATACGTTCAGCGATGTTGCTGGTATCTTCCTTGACAAATTTCTCACCAGTGATGTTTTCGTACAATTCAATGTAGCGGTCGCTGATGCTTTGCACAATTTCCGGAGTCATTTCCGGCACTTGCTGTCCTTCCTTTCCCTGGAAGCCGTTGTCCATCAGCCATTCGCGCACGAACTCTTTGGAAAGTTGCTTTTGGGCTTCCCCTTTTTCAAAGCGTTCCTGATAGCCTTCCAGATAGAAGTAGCGGCTGGAGTCGGGGGTATGAATTTCGTCCATCAGGTAGATTGTACCGTTGTGTTTACCGAATTCATATTTGGTATCAACCAAAATCAGGCCGCGCTGAGCTGCAATTTCAGTACCGCGCTTGAAGAGGGCCAGTGTATATTTTTCGAGCACTTCATATTCTTCGGGAGTGGCCAGACCTTGTTTCAAGATTTCTTCCTTCGAGATATCTTCGTCGTGAAGTCCCATTTCTGCTTTGGTCGTCGGCGTGATGATGGGTTCGGGGAACTTTTCATTTTCGCGCATTCCTTCGGGCAGCTTCACCCCGCAGATTTCACGTACGCCGCTCTTGTAGGCACGCCAAGCGCTGCCGCAGAGGTAGCCACGTACAATCATTTCCACCGGGAAGCCTTTACACATCACACCTACTGTAACCATCGGGTCGGGAGTGGCGATTTTCCAGTTCGGGCAGATGTCCGTCGTCGCATCGAGAAATTTGGCTGCAATCTGGTTCAGCATCTGACCTTTGTAGGGAATACCTTCAGGCAACACTACGTCGAAGGCTGAGATACGGTCGGTTGCTACCATTACAAGCTTCTCGTCATTGATGTTGTACACATCGCGTACTTTTCCGTGGTACACACTTTTTTGTCCAGGAAAGTTGAAATCTGTTTTCGTTAATGCTTTCATTTTGAACTGTATTAAAATTATGCTGTATATAGTCTTTTAAAAACACGTATGTACTTCGCTTCTTAATCTTCGCTTTCTAGCATATTAATCGCTTGCTTTCTTATCGTTCTCTCTGGCTGATTTCCTTTCCGCTTTTTCGGTCCTTTCCGCTTTTTCGGTCTTTTCGGCTTTTTGGGCCCTTTCTGCTTTTTCTGCTTTTTCGAATTTTTCGTATGCTTCAACAATGCGCTCCACCAGTTTATGGCGCACAATGTCTTTCTTGTTCAACTCTACAAAACTGATTCCTTTCACCCCTTTGAGAATGCGCAGCGCCTGCACCAGTCCCGATGTCTGTGAGGAAGGCAAGTCAATCTGAGTCATATCTCCCGTTACAATCATTTTCGTGTTCATTCCCATACGGGTAAGGAACATCTTGATTTGCTGCACCGTCGTGTTTTGTGCTTCGTCCAGAATCACAACGGCGTCATTCAGTGTGCGTCCGCGCATGAAAGCCAGCGGAGCAATCTGGATGATATTCAGTTCCATGTATTCTTTTAGTTTGGCAGCCGGAATCATATCCTGCAGGGCATCATAGAGAGGCTGTAGATAGGGGTCGATTTTTTCTTTCATGTCGCCGGGCAGGAATCCCAGTTTTTCGCCCGCTTCCACGGCCGGCCGGCTCAATATGATTTTTTTTATTTCTTTGTTTTTCAGCGCACGCACGGCTAAGGCGATGGCCGTGTAAGTCTTTCCCGAACCGGCGGGACCGATGGCAAACACCAAGTCGTTCTTGGCGAAGCCTTCCACGAGTTTCAATTGGTTCTGGCTTCGGGGAATGATGGGCTTTCCGGTCACACTGAACACGATGACATTGCTCGTTTGTTCAGTTTGTGGGGTATTCCCCTTGATAATATCAATGATGGCTTCTTCTTTCAGTGAATTGTATTGAGCGCAGTGCTTTTGCAGCTTGATGATAGTCTCTTCAAAAGCGCACATTTCCTCTTCGTCTCCCAGTACTTTGATTACATTGTCGCGGGCAACGATGCGCAGCTTCGGATACAATGCCTTAATCAGCTGCATGTTAGCGTTGTTAACACCATAAAAAATTACAGGATCAACATCCTCAAGAACAATTAGTTTTTCTATCATTCAGTTGGCTTAAAGAATATTTCTGCAAAATTAGTGAAACGTTTTGGATTCTTAGGTCGTTTCGGCGTGAATTTTATTTCAATTTGTTTTCATCAGCTGTTCATCGGGCAGTAATGTGAAAGCAACCTTGTTTCAATTCATATTTTACATAGCATTTCTGGGCCACGCGCAGGTCTCTCAGCACTTCCGAAAGCACCAGTTTCAGTGTGTCGGCCCTCACATCCTGCAGGGGGCGTCCGTCTTCGTCTTCTATTTTCTTGAACCGTTTCCAGCTCACGTCAAATGTGGTGCCGTAGCAGTGGGCCGACCTGCTGGAGGCATTGCCGTTCCTCCGTCTGAGGCGTTTTACGTCGTTTTGCGTACGGAGCACGGAGGTGACAATGATTTGGTTGGGATTCAGTCCCTTGGAGGTCAGCGAATCGAGGAAGTTGGAGCCGATGGAATCGAGTAGGGAACAGGCCTGTGGCACCAGGTAGGGGATGGAATAGGTGAGAGAATCGACGGAATAAAGCGCATTGTCGCAGATGTAGGTCAGTTTCTCTTTCATATTTTCCGCTTCTTTGCGGTCGGCCAGCGAGTTGATTCCGATACGTTGGGCGGCTTTCAGGTGTGTTTCGTTCAGGTCGGGGAAAGAACGCCGGTAGCTCACTACGCCGCGGATATTTCGTGGTTGGTTCATTTTCAGTGACATGTCTTTTTTCTTGCAGCTGGAAGTCAGTGTAAGGAGCAGGGTGAACAGTATAAAAAGTGGCAACAGTAAAAGTTTATGTACATTCATTTTTTTGTTTTTTGTCTGCAAAGTTATATCAAAACCTTGGAATATGTATCGATTTGCCGTGATATAATGGGATAAAATGTCTATTTTTGCACTCGAAAACCTAATTAAAAAAAAAGGAGAAGCGTGCAACGGTATTTTATTTATCTGGCTTATGACGGAGCCAATTATCATGGTTGGCAAATCCAACCGAACGGGATCAGTGTACAGGAGTGTCTGATGAAGGCTTTGGCTACTTTCTTGCGTCGCGATATCGATGTAGTGGGAGCGGGGCGTACGGATGCTGGGGTGCATGCCTCGCGGATGGTGGCGCATTTTGACTATGAGGGCGAATTGGATACGGCCACCGTTACCGACAAGCTGAACCGTTTGCTTCCTCCCGACATCTCAGTCTTTGAAGTGCGCAAGGTGCGTCCGGATGCACATGCCCGTTTTGATGCCACAGCGCGCACCTATAAGTATTATGTCACTACTTCCAAGTATCCGTTTAACCGGCAGTATCGCTGCCGGGTGTTCAGTGCGCTTGATTACGCGAAGATGAATGAGGCTGCCCGTACTTTATATGAATATACCGATTTCACCAGTTTCAGCAAGCTGCATACGGATGTGAAAACGAATCATTGTCATGTGACGCATGCCGAATGGACGCAGGAGGATGATTTTACGTGGGTGTTCACCATCCGAGCCGACCGTTTTTTGCGCAACATGGTGCGTGCCATTGTGGGAACCTTGCTAGAAGTGGGCCGGGGCAAACTCTCGGTAGAAGGATTCCGGCGCATCATCGAGCAGCAGGATCGCTGCAAGGCAGGTACTTCTGCACCGGGGCAAGCGCTGTTTCTGGTGAAGGTGGAGTATCCCGATGCTATCTTTGACGTTTCCGCCGCTCCGGACGCAACAGTCGGTTCTGCATCATCATCCGGTTCTGCATCATCCTCTGCTCTTGATGCAGCCGCATCTTCTGGTGATTCTGTAGCATCCTCTGTTGATTCAGTAGAAAAATAATTAACTCAGTAGAACATAATTAACTCAGTAGCATAACCCGTTGAAATAGTAGGATTATTATGTGGATTTTGTTGGCATTCCTTTCAGCTACGCTGTTGGGATTCTATGATGTGTTTAAAAAAATGTCGCTCAAAGACAATGCAGTGCTTCCCGTATTGTTTCTGAACACTGTTTTTTCCAGTTTGATTTTTCTTCCTTTCATTCTGATTTCAGCTTTCGCTCCCTCTTGGCTTTCGCAGCAGGAACTGTTGTTTGTGCCTGTGTCCGGGTGGGAGGTGCATCGCTTTATTCTGCTTAAGTCTTTCATCGTTCTTTCGTCCTGGATATTCGGCTATTTTGCCATGAAGCATTTGCCGCTTACTATCGTGGGGCCCATCAATGCCACCCGTCCGGTGATGGTGCTGGTGGGAGCCATGCTGTTTTTTGGCGAGCGGCTGAATCTTTATCAATGGGTGGGCGTACTTTTGGCTATTCTCTCGCTGTTTCTCCTGAGCCGTTCGGGTAAGAAGGAGGGCATAGACTTTAAGCGAAATAAGTGGATTTTTTTCCTCGTCTTGGCTGCTGTGGCCGGTGCTGTGAGCGGATTGTATGATAAGTATCTCATGAAGCAGCTTCCTCCCATGCTTGTGCAGTCGTGGTACAATGTCTATCAGGTGTTCATCATGTGTCCCGTCTTGCTCTTGCTGTGGTGGCCGTTGAGAAAATCTACTACTCCTTTCCGGTGGAACTGGGCCATTCCGTTGATATCCCTGTTTCTTTGTGCAGCCGACTTTGCCTATTTTTATGCATTGAGTTACGATGACTCCATGATATCCATCGTTTCGATGGTGCGTCGCGGAAGTGTTCTTGTTTCTTTCCTGTTTGGAGCATGGGTGTTCCGTGAAAAGAATTTAAAAAGCAAGGCAATTGACCTGCTCTTGGTGTTAATCGGAATGATATTCTTATATTTGGGAACAAAATAAATATGACTGATATGAAAACAAATACATTTGCATTTTGGGTTGTGCTGCTTGTGCTTGTGAGCGGCTTTGCTTCTTCAGCTTCTCTTCGGGCGCAGGAAGCGAAAACATTGTTTGTCAATATGCCTGATTCGCTCTGTCCGCTGCTTACGAAAGTAAACCGGGCCGATTGTATTGATTTTTTAGAAAGCAAGATGCGGGCAGTGGTTGATAATCGTTTGGGACGTAAGTCGGAAATGACGAAATTAACGAAGGATTATATTTGCATGCAGTTCACAGAACAGACCTCTTGGCAAATGAAGGTATTGCCGCTGAATGATAGTGTACGGGTGATTGCTGCTGTTTCCACGGCTTGTGCTCCGGCATGCGACAGTAGGCTGGAGTTTTACTCCACAGATTGGAAACCGTTGGATGCCGCTTCTTTTCTCACCTTGCCGGTGTTGGATGATTTCTTGTCGGCAGCAGCGGTGAAAACGGATGCCGACAGTCTGGCTTTTGATCAGGCACGCCGCACCGTTGATCTGTTTTTGATGAAAGCAGATTTTGCGCTGGATGCCGCAGAGTTGATTTTCACTTTCACTACTCCCGATTATTTGTCAAAAGAAGTAGCAGATAGACTCAAGCCCTTCCTGTGTGCTCCTTTGGTCTATCAATGGTGCCAAGGGCATTTTACGAGGAAAAAATAGTATAATGTGCAGACTGATAAACAGCGAATGGGTGCAGAAAACTGCACCCATTCGCTGTTTAATGTTACTTGTGTAAGTTACATCTGTCTCTTATTTCGCTTGCCAAAGCATCTCTTTTCTTTATTTTATTCATGACTTTATGGCTGATTTCTTCG